>Ga0209514_10000265_pt1 | contig 114812 bp, 92 predicted proteins | sample Subgrocontami58m_FD_187452 | JGI IMG/M metagenome (GOLD analysis project Ga0209514, IMG submission 187452) | Subsurface groundwater microbial communities from S. Glens Falls, New York, USA - GMW37 contaminated, 5.8 m (SPAdes) (version 3) | ecosystem: Environmental > Aquatic > Deep subsurface >... | reverse complement strand
ATAGGCGCCCACCCGCAGCACAGGCTTTCCCCCATATCCACAGTCTCAACAAAGAAAGAAAAAGTAGCAAAAAGAAAGAAAGCCCAACTGCTATCTCTTCAGGCTCATTCTTCGATTAGAATAGACTAACGGCCCTGTGCCGCGACCGCCCACAATCCCGGGGAAGCGCCTGCGCCTGGGGTTGGGAACTCGATCCTAGCGGAAGATAACCAGCAGCGCCCCCGCCATGGCGCCCCAGAGGAAGATGGATACCAGCAGCGGTGGGTCCGTCAGCAGCACCTCTTCGGGCCGTTCACCCAGGTTGCGTCCGTACACCAGGTACAGGTATCGAAAGATGCCATACAGCGCTAGAGGTATGGTGGCCATCATGGCGTGGTTGGACGGCAGGTTGGGGGCAGTGAACGTATACAGCGTATAGGCCATGACGGTGGATGCCGTGACCACGGCGATGAGTTGGTCCAGAAGGTGCGCGCTGTAGCCCGCCAGCACCGGGCGGCTATGTCCTCCGGGGTTCGCCGCTTCCACTGTCACCAGCTCCGCCCGGCGCTTGCAGAGGCCAATAAAGAGGGCTAACAGTAGCGTGCACACGTACAGCCACGGCGACACCGGCACCCCGATAACCACTGCCCCAGCAATGGCCCGCGCGAGATAGCCTCCAGACAGCACCAGCACGTCTATGAGCACCATGTGCTTGAGCCACAGGTCATAGGCCAGGCTGAGCAGCACGTAGCCGAGGCTTACCGCGCCAAACGACGGCTCCAGCCAGAACGCTAGACCAACACCTACCGCCAGGGCCGCGCTGGCGGCGCCTCCGCCAATACCCCGGGACACCGCGCCGGCGGCGATAGGGCGGCGCCTCTTGTCGGGGTGGGCACGGTCCCGGGCCACATCCACTACGTCATTCAAGATGTACAGGCCACCCGACAGCACACAGAATACGGCGAAGGCTGCGCTGGCCGTGGCCGCCAGGCGAAGCAACTGCCCGGGGTTGGCGATGTCCCAGTACAGGTTGACCGTGAACAGCAGGGCCATGTAGACCAGCAGGTTCTTGGTCCACTGCCTGGGGCGCAGGGATAGGAACAGCCCAATGGCTAGCGGGGTGCGGCGCTCGACGGAGGCGGTCTGGCTAAGGGACATTACTAGTCCTACAATAGGCACGACGGTGGCTGCCGTCAACCCGCCTGCGCTCGCGGTGGTCTCATGCTGTGGGCGTGAGGTTTCCCTGTCGTTGCGAGGCCCCGTTAAGGGCCGAAGCAATCCGCGTCTCTGCGCATGACCAGGGGGCCGGATTGCTTCGGCCCGACTCGTCGGGACTCGCAACGACAGGTGGAATGCCCCGGCTATGGAACACATCATGCCCCAGGCATCAGCCTGGGGTAGGCGGATGGACTGCTCGTGGCAAACAAGGTGAGATTGGACGTACTCCTAGTCGAGCGGGGGCTGGCCCCCACCCGGGAAAAGGCCCAGGCCCTCATCATGGCGGGTCAGGTCCGGCTGGACGGCGCAGCGGCCGACAAGGCGGGCCGCCAGGTCTCCCGAGAGGCCAAAGTCGAGGTCATCGCGGGATTGCCCTACGTTAGCCGCGGCGGGCTGAAGCTGGCCCATGCCCTCGACAGCTTCAGCATTTCGGTGGCCGGGCTGGTGGCCCTGGATGTGGGCGCCTCCACCGGCGGCTTCACCGACTGCCTACTCCAACGGGGGGCTGCCAGGGTCTACGCCCTGGACGTGGGCTACGGTCAGCTCGACTACAAGCTCCGCACCGACCCCCATGTCGTGGTCATGGACAGGGTCAACGCCCACTACCCCTTCGAGCTACCCGAGAAGGCTGACATGGCTACGGTGGACGTCTCCTTCATATCCGTGCTCAAGGTGTTGCCCAACGTCATCCCCCACGTCAGGCTCGGGGGCAGCCTCCTAGTGCTGGTCAAGCCCCAGTTCGAGGCTGAGCGCGGCCAGGTGGGCAAGGGCGGCATCGTCAAGGACCCCAGGGTGCACGCCCAGGTGCTGACCAAGGTGCTGCTGTGGGCAATAGACGGGCGCCTGGGGCTGAGAGGACTGGTCCCCTCGCCCATTCTGGGCACGGAAGGCAACCGCGAGTTCCTGCTGTGGCTACGGCTGCCCGCCACGCCGTGATACAATTAGCCGCAACATTCGTCGCGTAGGGGAGGCTGTGGCAACAGACCGCTTTCAGAGCCATCTCGACCGCTATCTGAGCACGGTCCGCGAGGCCAAGAGCAAAGGGGCCTCGCACGACTACCTTCGCCAGGCCTTCATCGAGCTGGCCAGGACCGCCTTCGGCGTTGACCCGCTCGATGTCGAGCTGGAGCGCGGCATAACCGCTACCCGCCTGCGCGGCAGCATAGACGCCCTGTACCAGGACATCGTGTTTGAGTTCAAGCGGGACCTGAGGGCGGAACGGGACAAGGGCAAGGAGGAGCTGGGCCGTTACCTGGCTTCCCTGGGGGACAAGCAGGTCTTCTTTGGCGTCCTGACCGACGGCCTCTCCTTTGAAGTCTACTTGCTCCGACAGGGCCAGCTTGAGAAGATAGACGGGGTCAACCTGGAGCGTCTACCCCCGCAGGACGCCTTCCTCTGGTTCGACGCCTTCCTGTTCTCGGCCAAGGCGCTGGCGCCCACTCCCCAGGATGTGGTCAAGCGCTTCGGCGACACCAGCCTGGTGTTCAACTCGTCCTTCCAGAGGCTGTTCCGGATGCTGGGGCAGGCCAAGTCGGACCCCGCTTGTCAGGTCAAGTACGACGAATGGGCGAAGCTTTTGGCCAAGGTGTACGGCCACAGCGTGGCCCGGGATGGGCTTTTCCTGCGCCACACCTACCTGTCCCTGCTAGCCAAACTCCTCGCATTCGCGGCCCTGTACCCTGACAAACCCAAAGGGGCTGAGTTCCGCAACGTGGTCACAGGTCAGGCTTTCATGAACCTGCCCGACCTGGCCCAAGAGGACTTCTTCTGCTGGGTGCTGGCGCCAGGTCTTGAGGCCGGTGCGCTGGAGGTGCTGCGGGGTCTCGCCCAGTACCTGGCCGCCTATGACCTTTCCAAGATTGACCAGGACCTACTGAAAGCGCTCTACGAGGACCTGGTGGACCGCGAGACCAAGCACGACCTGGGCGAGGTCTACACCCCGGACTGGCTGGCTGAGCTTACCCTGTTGGAGGCGGGCTTCGGGCCGGGCAAGTCCCTGCTGGACCCCGCCTGTGGCTCGGGGACGTTCCTGTTCACGGCCATTCGCCTGCTGCGGCAACAGGGGTTGGCCGGGCGCGACCTGGTCGCCTCTGCCCTGGAGAACATCGCCGGCGTGGATGTGCACCCCCTCGCAGTGACCATAGCTAAGGTGAACTATGTGCTGGCCCTTGGCCCAGACCTGCCTGCCTATGCCGAGTCTATCCGCTTGCCTGTCTACATGGCTGATTCCTTGCTGCCGGTAGACCGCAAGAACGGGGCGCAGGTCCACATTCCCGCCGGGCCCAAAGACGACGAGGTGTTCAACATCCCCAGCGACATGGCCCGAGACCCCGAGCTCCTGGACAGCATCATCGAGCAGTTGCGGAACTACTCGGGGGAGGACTATCCCCACGATGCGGCCAAAGCTGGCTTCTCCGGCTACCTGGAAAGCCGCGGGGTCTCCCAGTGGGCCTGGATATGGCGCCCCAACCTCCGCCTCATGCGCAAGCTGTGCGCCCAGGGCAGGGACACTATCTGGACCTTCATCCTCAAGAACGGCTACCGCCCCGCCTACTTCCGCCATCATCCCTTCGACCTGGTGGTGGGCAATCCACCCTGGCTATCTTACCGTTACATTACCGACCCCACCTACCAAGCCCAGGTCAAGGACCTGGTCATGGGCGCCCAGGGCTACGGTCTGCTCTCCAGGAAGGACGTCAAGCTCTTCACCCAGATGGAGCTGGCCACCGTCTTCTTTGCCCTGTCCGCCGACGCCTACCTCAAGCGGGGAGGGACCATAGCCTTCGTCATGCCCCGGAGCGTGCTCACCGGCGCCAAGCAGCACGGCCGTTTCCAGGACGTGCTGCGGGGCAACTGGCTTCCGGCAGTTGGCCTGGAGAAGGTGCTGGACCTGGGCGACCCCGAGGCCGGCGGCGTCAAGCCCATGTTCAAGGTGGGGAGTTGCGTCCTTATCGCTCGCCGGGCCGCTGAGACGCCGGTGCGGGCGCCTGAGAAGGTGGTGCGCCTGTCCCTGGGTCTCAGGTCCGGGCCGCTCCCGCAGCGGAACCTCCCCTGGGCGGTGGCCAGAAAAGCGCTCACCTTGAAACGCCAACGTGTCGCACCCAAGGCGCTGTTCCCGCCACCTGCCAACCCCAGCCCCTACCTGAAGGACATCAGGGAGGGCGCCACCCTGGTCCCGCGGGCCTTCTGGTTCGTGCGCCCGATGTACGGCCCCTTTGGCTTACTCAACCGACAAACCCCGCCAGTGGAGAGCGACCCCGAGGTGCTACGCACCGCCAAAAACCCCTGGAAGGGAGTCTCCCTACGCGGGACCGTGGAGGCGCGTTTCCTCTATGCCACATTGCTCAGCCGCCAACTCCTACCTTTCGGCTACACCAGCCTCAGCCTGGCTGTGCTGCCTATAGAGGAGGCGCCCACAGGGCTGCACCTTTTGAAGAAGGAGGCGGCGATCCCTAAGGGCCACACTTGCCTGTACCAGTGGCTACGCCAGGCCGAGGAGAAGTGGCAAGATAAGAGAAAAGCCGCCAGCGCGATGGACATCTATGACAGGTTGGACTACCAGCATCTCCTTACCTCCCAACACCCGATGGGGTGGTACACCCTTGCCATTGGTCGCCCTGGCACAAACGTTGCCGCCTGCGTCGTCACACCACAGCCCCTTCACCTGGCCCAAGGTATCCAGGCCTCGGGATTTATCTTCTATGAAGACTTCTTCATCTACCAGACCAAGAGTACCGACGAGGCCCATTACCTCTGCGCGTTTGTCAACGCGCCCTATGTGGACGCAGCCATCAAGAGCTCCCAGACCCGCGGCGCCTGGGGGGCAAGGCATGTCCAGCGTCGCCCCTTCGAGGTGCTGCCCATCCCCAGGTTCGACCCCAAGGACAAAAGACATACCCGGCTCGCCGAGATCTCCCAAGAATGCCATGCCAAGGTGGCTAGCCTGGCCCTTCAGGGCCAGAGCATCGGCCGCCTACGCGGGCAGGTACGCCAGTCCCTGGCCCCTGAGCTAGAGGAGATTGACCGCCTGGTGCGGGACATACTCTCACCCTAGGTGCGCGGAAAGAGCGGGCTGCCCCTACCTCAACGCATAGGGCATGTTTGGCGGCCTACCCACCCGTATCCCCAAGAAGTGTGACCCCCCCTAGACAGTTGTAGGGATTGGGTGTATTGTCCCTCAGCGCACAATAGGCCGAGAACGAGGGAAAAAATCGCTAGGGCCGCCCGCTTCTTTAACGGTCTTTCAGGATGTGCCCCAGTGTGGGATGGGCTAACCTGTGGGCGTACTGTGTAGATAAAGAGAGGTGCGCCTTGCGAAGGTACTTGGTGCCACTGGTGGGGTTGGCAGTGCTGACCGTGATCTCCAGCACGCTGCTGGTAGCCATCATTCTGCGGCCGTGGGCCGGCCCCGACCGGGGCTGGCGCACCCATTTGAACTTGACCGAGCAGCCGTATGTCAACTACACCCGGAGCCGCCAGGCCCTGGTGGCCGCTCGCCCGGAAGCCCCCCAGAACTGGGCGTTGAGGCGCAATGCCGTTCTGCCCGCCGGCGACCTGGAGAAGGGGCAACTGCTCTTTGTAGTCAATGGTTGCGCGAGCTGCCATGGCCTTGAGGCCGCCGGCAGCCAGTTCGCCCCCATGGATGTGGATACGGCGAAGTACGTCCAGCAGATGGTCCGGGCTGGCCCCGGCGGCATGCCGTCATTCACCGAGAAGGACATACCGGAGGGCGATGTCAAGCTCATCGCCGCATGGGTGATGGCCCAGTCGGCACAACGGCCCACGCCTACTCCGGCGCCCACGCCGGTCCCCGCACCTACGGCTGTGCCCACGCCCACCCCGCAGCCGACTGCCGCGCCGGTGGCCACGGCCACTCCGTCAGCGCCCCCGCCCACGGCACAGCCCGGGGCTACTCCGGCGCCTACCGCTACCCCCGCGCCTACGCCGACCCCGGCGCCCGCCGCCACAGCCACCCCTGCCGCCATCGTGGGGGATGCCAAGCGAGGCGCTGCGCTCTTCGTGGACAAGAAGTGCTCCCGGTGCCACGGACAGGGGGGCAAGGGGAGTGACCTGGCGCCTGCCGTCAACACCGCCGAGTTCACCGCCAAGTTTGCCACCGACGCCGCCATAGTCCAGATTGTACGCAGCGGCAAGGGCGATATGCCCGACTTCGACGCCTCCAAACTCAGTGACCAGGAGTTGGCCGACCTCATCGCCTACATTCGTTCCCTGCGCCAGTAGGCCCCTGGCGCGGCCGGCGCGTCCCCCTCGCGCTGCTGCCGTGGCGTTAGGGCAACTCCAGCCAACAGCGGAATACGAGAACGGCTATCTCACGGGTGGTGGGAGGCCCTCCTCTCTCCCCCGGCGGGAGAGGGCGAGACGCCGTCCTGAGTGCAACGAAGGAGTGAGGGGGAGGCTGGACGTTGCCAAAGGCGTGCCTCACCCCATTTTCGTAACAATCAACCCGAGACCAGCGATTCCGATTTGGCACCTTCACTTGTCGGGTGAAAAGGGGGTGGGTCTCCTGTCATTCTGAGCCCCCGCGGCTCGGGGCGAAGAATCCGTAGCCCTCGGCTGGCCCGGGGGTACGGATTCTTCACTCATCCTTCACCGGAAGGACTCGTTCAGAATGACAGTTGGCGGGATTAGGGCGAGGATAGGCCAGCCCTCAATCGCTATTCTTGGGATCAATCGGTATTCTCGGGGGGGGATGCAGTGATGCCCGTGTCGGCGTGGCGGAATCGCCGGGCATGGAATACGCAAAAATACCTACCGACGTTCCCTAGGTGTGACCTTGACAGGGTGGATATCCCGAGATAGAATAGCCGAGGTTTGTGCCTTTGCTAACAATGGCGTGCGGCCTTGCGCAATGTGGGCCTAAGTGGAAAGGAGCCACCATGTCAAAGCGCCGTGTGGGGTTGGTGGGTGGTGTGTTTCTTGGTATATTGCTCGTGTTTGTCCTGGCGGCCTGTACCGGCGCCGAGGGCAAACAGGGCCCGGCGGGCGCCCAGGGGGTAGCCGGCCCGGCTGGTGAGCGTGGTCCCGCCGGTGCTGTGGGTCCCGCCGGTGCTGCCGGTGCTGCCGGTGCGCCAGGCGCCCCAGGTCCTGCTGGCTCCTCTGGCGCCACTGGTCCTACCGGCGCTGCCGGTGCCGCGGGAGCCGCTGGCCCTGCTGGCAAGGATGTCCCCATTGCCGCCGAGGCCCGCGAGGTATCCGTAAGCATAGCCGTGTCCAAGCCCGCCAACGGCACACACTTCGTAGCGGGCGAGGCGCCCACGCTGACCATCACGCTGAAGGACCAGCAGGGCAAGGCGTTCGACCGCGCCAATGATTTCTCGCAGTTGAGGCTAATGGCGTCGGGCCCGATAGAGACCCTGAATACCACGAGTGCCGTGAAGCTACTCAAGGCATCCACCGACTACGCTCAGGCGACACACCACTACATAGACCTCAAGACCAATGCTGATGTGCAGGTGAGTGGCACTAACCTCACCTACAAGCTCCAGCCGGTTTCTGACGAGAAACCCGGCACCTACACGGCCAGCCTATGGGCGGTCGCAAAGGCCAACGGCCTGCAGCAGGCGTCAACCACCGCCGATTTCCAGATTGGGACAGCTACTGTCGAAAAGCAGATCGTGGCCAAGGAGAAGTGCGCTGCCTGCCACCTGGGGGCAGACAGTGGCAAGCTCTACTTCGCCCATATTGACGTCGGGTTCTCTCCGGTGGGCAACTGGTCGCTTGACCAGATCCCGGTAACTATGTGCAAGACCTGCCACAACAACGCAGGCTACTCTACGTACATGTCGCCGGCCGGTAGCACCAACAGAGTCCAAGACCCCATAGTGAACCGGGTGCACGGCATTCATATGGGCGAGCACCTGACGAACGCGCTAAATACAGACTCCAAGACCGGGGCCTTCAAAGACTACACCAGTGTGCTCTTCCCCAGGAATGTGAAGGACTGCGCGGCGTGCCACGTGGACGACCGGTGGAAGACCCAACCGTCACAACTGGCCTGCGGCACGTGCCACGATAGCGTGGACTTCAAGACCGGCAAGGGCCACGAGGGCGGCGCCGCAACCGACGCTGAGTGCTCCACCTGCCACCGGCCCGATGGCACCGCCAAGACGGCCATTTCGGTGGCCCACAAGGTCAGCCAGCCTTTCAACGCCATAGACCTCAGCCTGACGCCGCCAGCCAACGGCAAGTCCTATGTAGCCGGGGAGAAGCCGCTGGCCACCGTGGTGATCAAGGACGATGCGGGCAATCCCATTGACCATACCAAGGTAACCAGCGCTACCTTTACCACGGCAGCCCTGTTTGTCTACGGTCCTCGCTACCTGGCGCAGCCGGTGCTGACCCAAACGGCTGCGGACGGAATCTCCAAGCTCACCGCCTCGGTAGCAAACAGCATCGCTGCGACTGGGACCCCCAAGGTCTGGACCTTCGCCGCTGGCGATACCTTCAAAATCGCCGTCAACGGCGGTCCAGTCCAGGTGCTGACGGCTCCTACCGGTGGGCAGACGCCGGACCAAGTCCGCGACTGGCTGAAGGCTAACCTGCAGGGTGTCAACGTAACGTCCAACAATACGGCTGGCACAGTGACGATCGCAAGCACTGTACTGGGAGCCGGCTCACGGATTGAGATATACAATAGCAATGTCACGACGGTAATGGGCTGGAAGCGCCCCGGGCTGGCCCTCAGCCGCGGTGGCAAGACCAGCGGCGATTCTGCTGAGCCACGCGTCTTGGTGGCCGCGCTCTCCACTGCAAGCAACGACCTGCGTAGCGACCCGAGATCTGTCAAGACCGCGGCCAATATCAAGTATCAGCTTGATGATGTGGCCAAGTTGAAGCCCGGTACCTACTTCGCTTACTCCTATGTCAATACCGTTGGAAGAATAGATGTACCTAATGTGGTAATACCTCAAGCTGCCAAGGACATTGGTTTTACGCGCACAACGGGTATTGGCTTCATTAGCTTCCAGGTGGGTACGGAGACGCCGGACAAGAAGGTTGCCACGAACTGTAAGGATTGCCATGGCGACACCATCTGGCACCTGGATGAGGGGCCCATACATGCTGAGCCATTCGATACAGACTACTGCCTGGCCTGCCATGACTACCAGCGCTGGGGCACGGGAGACCTGTTCTCCAGAGTAGGCGGTAACTCAACCAGCGGTTGGGCGGGCTATGGCGCAAAGCCAATAGCCGCTAGGGTGCATGGCGTGCATCGGGGCCTCTATCTCGACCACCCGGAGTGGGTCTACGAGGGCAACCCGAATGCGTTCGCCGAGATCATCTTCCCTCAGGACATCAGAAACTGCTCCAAGTGTCACAGCGCTGACACAACTGGGACCTGGAAGACGAATCCGACCCGCTTGGTCTGCTCGTCCTGCCACGACAATGCCAAAGCCATCGCGCACATGGACGCTCAGGTACAGAACCCCAACCCGTCCGACCCGTACGATCCGAAGCGGATTGAGACCTGCACGGTGTGCCATGGCGCGGGTCGGGAGTTCTCGCCGGACAAGGCACATAGCTTGAAGCCCTTCAAGCCGCCCTACCCTCGCCACCCGGCTGAGTAACTCATACAGGTCTTAGAGGACGCGGGGCTGGCCAACTGGCCAGCCCCACACTCTTTCTTGGGGGGTGCTGGTGGGGACACAAACCTGTCTCTACCGGTAGCCAAACCGCAGCAATACTGACGAGGCGTTGGGGAACGCGTAGAATGGCTGGCGTGGCCGGGTAGGCTTCGGCGCGTAGGTCGCTCTAGGCGCAGTGGCTCATACCTGGCCTACCCATCAGGTATTGACTTTGGCGGTGTACGTGGGATAGAATATCCCCGGTTTGTGCCGCTGGGTACAATGGTATCTCATGTCGGGCTGGTGTATGCCCGCAAAGGTGAAAGGAGCCACCATGGTAAAGCGTCTCCTGGGGGTGTTGGGTGGCGTGTTCCTGGTTGTATTGTTGATTTCGGTCCTCGCGGCCTGTACCGGCGCCGAGGGGCAGCAAGGCGGGCCTGGGTCGCAGGGGGCGCCGGGTGTCGCCGGTCCCCAGGGTGCTCAGGGCGCGGTAGGTCCCGCTGGGGCCGCTGGCCTCGCCGGTGCCGTGGGGCCTGCGGGACCCCCAGGTGTTCCGGGAGCCACCGGAGCTCAAGGCGCTGCCGGGCCCGCCGGGGCTGCCGGCCCTGTTGGCGCTGCCGGCAAGGACGTCCCCATTGCGGCGGCAGCTCGGGAGATATCCCTGGCCCTGGCTGTATCCAAGCCGGCCAACGGCACGCATTTCGTAGCCGGCGAGGCGCCCACTCTGACTCTCACCGTGAAGGACCAGCAGGGGAAGGCCTTCGACCGCGCCAACGATTTTACGCAGCTACGGCTCATGGCCGCTGGCCCTATCGAGACTCTGGATACGACGACTGCGGTAAAGCTGCTCAAGACGAGCGCCAACCGTGCGGACGCCATCCATCATTACGTTGACCTGAAAACTAATGCAGACGTGCAGGTGAGTGGCACGACCCTGACGTACAAGCTCCAGGCGGTCTCGGACGAGAAGCCGGGTACGTACACCGCCAGCGTGTGGGCTACGTCCAAGGCCAGCGACGTGCAGCAGGCAATAGCCACAGCCGATTTCCAGGTCGCTACGGCCACCGTCCAGAAGCAGATTGTAGCCAAAGAGAAGTGCGCGCAGTGTCACCTTGGTGCTGACAGCGCCAGGTTCTATTTCGCCCACTCCGACCCACGCGCCATCGGCCAGGCTGGCAACTGGGCCATTGACCAGGCACCAGTAGTCATCTGCAAGACGTGCCACAACAATGAGGGCTACTCCGCATATGTTTCCCCGGCAGATGGGACGACCCGAGTCCCTGACCCCATCGTCAACCGTGTGCATGGCATCCACAACGGCGAAGACCTGAAGAACCCGCTGAACACCGACCCCAAGACGGGCGTGTTCCGGTTCTGGACCGAGGTGGTTTTCCCTGCCAACGTCAAGAACTGCGCCTACTGCCACGTGGATGACCGCTGGAATACCAAGCCTTCGGCACTGGCCTGCGGCACATGCCACGACGCCGTGGACTTCAAGACCGGTAAGGGCCACGAGGGCGGCGCCATCACCGATGACAAGGGCAACGTGGACAATACCCAGTGCGCTCTGTGCCACAAGCCGGACACCGGGCTGGCACCCATCATCAAGGTACACAAAGTGGAGCCTGCGGCGACCGACACAGCCGTCACCTTCACATTGAGCGCCGCGGCCAATGGGAAGTTCTACGTCGCTGGAGAGAAACCCACGGTGACCTTGAGCTACAAGGACGCGGCGGGTGCCGCCGTTGCGCCGGGCACGATGACTGAGGCAACTTGGAACAGCGTACGCCTCCAGGTGTCTGGGCCAAGAGAGGATACCAAGCCGGTGCTTACCAGCGCGGCTGCCAAGGCTGCGGCGGGAACATACACCGGGTCCTACGCCTATAACGATCTGCGGGTGCGCACCGACCCGGCCAACGAGGACTCTAGGGCCAAGCGCACCGCCACAGGCATAACCTACCAGCTCGATGATGTGAAAGGGCTCAAGGCGGGCACATACACGGTGTTTGCAGCGGCCAGGAAGGGGACCACAGGGAACTCGGCTATCGCGCTGGTCAACTTCCAGGTAGGCACAGAGACCGCAGAGAAGCAGGTTGCCACAGGGTGTGTGGCCTGCCACGGCGAGACCGCCATGCATGGCTCCTACCCCTTCAGCCTGGCGCCCGACATCTGTAAGAACTGCCATGACTATCAGCGACAGATAGCTGGCAAGTCAGGGTGGAGTAACAGCAACAATGGATTCGGTGCTGCCCCCATAGCCCGGCGGGTCCACGGGGTCCACTTCGGCAAATACCTGGACAAGCCTCTGGAGGTTTATCCGCGTCCAACGTCGTTCGACGCCTCTACCATCATCTTCCCGCAGGATGTGAGGAACTGCACCAAGTGTCACACCGCGGAGACGACGGGCACATGGAAGACCCAGCCCAGCCGGTTGGCCTGCGTTGCCTGTCATGACAAGGATGCGGCCATAGGCCATGCCTCGCTACAAACGATAGACGCCACAACGGGCGAGCCCTACAGTGGCGACGAGGTGGAGACCTGCGCTGTGTGCCACGGCGCAGGCAGGGAGTTCTCGCCGGACCAGGTGCACAAGCTCAAGGACCCTTTCAAGCCGCCATACCTGCGGGAGCCATAGCGCTAACCCCAAAGTCACTTTAGAGTAGGGCTGGCCGGTCGGCCAGCCCTACTCTCTTTCTGGGAGGAGTGGGGGGGCAAACCTGGATCTACTGGTTGCCAAACCCCAATAATACTGACAGACGGCGGACTGCGGGCTAAGCGTTTAAGCTGATATCCCGCCCGACGGGGCAGGTATTGACCGTTGCGGAGTATGTGGGATAGAATATCGGCGTGTGTGCCTCTGGGAACAGAGGCACCTGGGTTTGCTTGCGGCTTTTTCAGGGAGCAAGGGTGAAAGGAGTTATCATGGGTAAGCGCCTTCTGGGGTTGATGGGTGGCGTGTCCCTGATCGTTGTTTTGGTTGCTGTCCTGGCGGCCTGCACTGGGCCTGAGGGGAAGCAAGGCTCGCCTGGAGGGCAGGGCGCGCCGGGTGTGGCTGGTCCCCAAGGTCCCCAGGGCGCCGTAGGTCCCGTCGGGGCTACTGGCCGTGCTGGGGCCGCTGGGCCTGCGGGCCCCCCGGGTGTTCCGGGAGTCACCGGTTCGCAGGGTTCTGCCGGCCCTGCGGGTGCTGCCGGCCCCGCCGGCAAGGACGTCCCTATCGCACCAGAGGCCCGTGAGCTAGCCTTGGCCGTCGCCGTGTCCAAGCCGGCTAACGGCACCCATTTCGTCGCTGGTGAGGCGGCAACGCTAACTATCACGGTGAAGGACCAGCAAGGCAAGGTCTTCGACCGCGCTAAGGATTTCGGGCAGCTTCGGCTCATGGCTGCCGGCCCCATCGAGACCGCTGACACCACGACACCGGTGAAGCTGCTCAAGACGAGCGCCAACCGCGCGGACGCTATACACCACTACGTTGACCTCAAGACCAACGCGGACGTGCAGGTGAGCGGCACGACCCTCACCTACAAGCTCCAGCCGGTCTCAGATGAGAAGCCGGGCACCTACATTGCCAGCGTATGGGCCATACCCACAGCGAATCCTTTCCAGCAGGATATGAAGGTTGCCGAATTCCAGGTGGGCACGGCCACTGTCGAAAAGCAGATCGTGGAGAAGGAGAAGTGCGCCCAGTGCCACCTCGGCGCTGACAGCGGCAAGTTCTACTTCCACCATATTGACCAGGTCAGCGCCGCCAGCCCGGCAGGCAACTTCTCCCTTGACCAGAATGCGGTCAGGAACTGCAAGACCTGCCACAACAATGAGGGCTATGCGGCTTACCGGGGAGACATCAATAACCCGGTAGGCGATCGCCTCACATCCACGGCGCGTACCCCTGATCCTATCGTGCGCCGGGTCCATGGCGTACACATGGGCGAGGGCCTGAAGAACACGTTCAACACCGATGCCAAAACCGGGGACTTCAAGACACCCGAGGACTATACCGGCGTCGTTTTCCCGGCTAATGTCAAGAACTGCACCATGTGTCACGTGGATGACCGCTGGAAAACCAAGCCTTCCCAGTTGGCCTGCGGCGCCTGCCACGACAATGCCTGGTTCGGCGCCCCGGCTGCCATGCCCAACACCTTCAAGGCCCATACAGGTGGGCAGGCCACCGACGCTGACTGCGCCACCTGCCACCGGCCCGATGGCACGGCCAAGACAGCCATTTCCGTGGCACACAAGGTGGAGTGGGTTTTCAAGAACACCGTCGAGTTGGCCCTGAGTGCGCCGGCCAACGGCAAGTTCTACGTGGCTGGCGAGAAGCCCACTGTCACCATAACCATCAAGGACGCTGCCACGGGCAACCCCATAGACCCCAAGACCATCGTGGATCCGGCCGACGCGGCCAAGGTCGTGGCCGGTGAGTGGCGGCGCGCCAACCTCTTCGTCTCCGGCCCCCGCGTGGACACCGAGCCTGTGCTCACCTCAGCGGCTGCCGCCCGCAACCCGAACGAGTTCTATGCCGAAAACGACCTGAGGTTGCACAAGGACGCGAAGAAGGACGACCCCAAGGCCACGCGCACCGCCACCAGCATCGTCTACCAGTTGGCCGATGTGAAGGGCCTCAAGCCTGGCACCTACACCGCCTTTGTGGAGGTCACGCCCTCAGCGGTCCTCGGAGGCTGGCAGTTTGTGAACTTCCAGGTGGGCACCGAGACTGCCGACAAGAAGGTCGCCACCAACTGCACCCAGTGCCATGGCGATAACCGACAGCACCCGGAGTTCTTCGCAGTGAAATACGACACCGACATCTGCAAGAACTGCCACGACTACGAGCGCCAGGCCCAGACCGTGGGCTGGAACATCCCAGGTGGCTGGAACGGGTACGGTGCCCAGCCCATAGTGAGGAAGGTGCACGGCCTCCACTTCGGCCGCTACTTGACTAGCCCGGAGGACGTGGTCTTGCCTGTTCTGAGGAAACCCGCCAACCCGAACGGTTTTGATTTCTCGGAGACCATATTCCCCCAGGATGTAAGGAATTGCACCAAGTGCCACAGCTCGGACACCACAGGCACTTGGAAGACAGAGCCGAAGCGCTTGGCCTGTTTGGCTTGCCACGACTCCCCGAAGGCTATCGCTCACGCGGGACTTCAGACGCAGGACCCCACGCCCGCGGAGGCCTACAATGGCGACGGCGTCGAGACCTGCGCCGTGTGCCACGGCTCAGGCAGGGAGTTCTCGCCGGACAAGGTGCACAACATCTCGAAACCCTTCAAGCCGCCGTATATTCGAGAGCCGGCGGAGTAACACACAGGGCGTTAGCGTTGTGGGGCTGGCCGATTGGCCAGCCCCACAACATTCTGTAGGGGCAAAGCAATCCACGTTTGTCCCGGAGGTGTTGCGTGGGGATTGCTTCGCCCTTATTTTGCGCAATAAGCATAAGTACCTATACCAGACGGCGGCTATGGGGTGTTGACTAGCCCCCCGCTTGAGGATAGAATATCCAAAGTTTGTGTTCCTGGGCGCAAGGTCATGTCGTGTGCGGCTGCGGTAAACCCGCAGAGGGTAAAGGAGCTATCATGGGTAAGCGCATTCTGGGGTTGATGGGTGGCGTGTTCCTCATCGTTGTTTTGGTTGCTGTCCTGGCGGCCTGCACGGGCCCTGAGGGGAAGCAAGGCTCGCCTGGAGCGCAGGGGGTGGCGGGTGTAGCCGGTGCCCAAGGTGCCCAGGGTCCCCTAGGTCCCGCTGGGGCTACAGGCCCTGCCGGAGCTGCCGGCCCTGCGGGTCCCTCAGGTGTTCCGGGAGCCGCTGGTGCTCAAGGTGCTGCCGGTCCCGCTGGTGCTGCCGGCGCGGCGGGCAAGGATGCCCCCGTACCCCCCGGGGCTGGCCTCAAGATGGCCATAACCAAGGTTGATATCCCCGCTGACCGCAAACCGGTGGTCACCTTCACGTTGACGGATGACAAGGGCCTGCCGCTGAAGGTCTCAGACCTGGACGGTCGTCCGACCTTTGTCCTCGCCTATGTGAAGGAGGACGCCACCACCAAGCTCAGCGAGTATGTGGCCTACACCGTTGCCGACGTCAACGGGGCGCCCTACGTGTTCCAGGGGCAGACGAAGCAGCCTGCCATGGCCCAGGTGAAGGGGCGGCCCACCTTCGACCCGGTGGCCGCCACGCCGGCATTCCCCGCTGACCACCCCCAGTACAAGGACCTGGGGAAGGGCACTTGGTCGTACACGTTCAGCACCGTGCTTCCCGAGAGCTACGACAAGAGCGCCACACACGTGGTGGCCGGGCGGGCCACCCGCCAGACATCGGCCTTTGTGGTCAACCCCATCCTCGAGTTCGTGCCCACCGGCGGCGACGTGAAGCTGACCCGCCGCGTGGTGGCGACTGAGAGCTGCAACCGTTGCCATGACCCGCTACAGGCCCACGGTGCTTCGCGGCGGGATACCAGGCTGTGCGTGTTGTGCCATAACCCTCAGAACGTAGACCCCGAATCGGGGAACACGCCACTGTTCAAAGTCATGGTCCACAAGATCCACAACGGTGCGAACTTGCCCAGCGTGGATGCCGGCAAGCCCTACTACATCGTGGGCAACCAGCTAAGGGTGTTCGACTTTTCCGAGGTGCAGTGGCCCCAGGACATCCGCAACTGCACCACCTGCCATGGGGCGCCGCCCGGTATGAAGGCCGAGGACTACGCCAAGCTGGCCCCCAATGCCGACAACTGGAAGACGAAGCCCAGCGCGGCGGCCTGCGGCGCCTGCCACGACGATGTTAACTTCACGACCGGCGACAAACACGCGGGTGGCGCGGCCAAGGATGACGAGTGCGCCGTGTGCCACAAGGCCGAAGGCGGCGAGTTCGACCGCTCCATAGTGGGCGCCCATACGATCCCTGGCCAGTCCAAGCAGCTCAAGGGCTACAAGGTAGAGATAGTCCGGGTTACGAACACCGCTCCTGGGCAGAAGCCCACTGTGGTCTTCAGCGCCAAGGATAACTCCGGGGCCGTCGTTCCAAAGTCGGACATTAACACCCTATCCTTTAACGTGAAAGGTCCTACCACCGACTACACTGGTGACGTAACGACGGAGGCCGCCGCCTTGGCCAACATAAAGACTGAGACTGATGGCAGCTACTCCTATAGCCTGACCAAGGCCATCCCTGCCGGTGCTAAAGGTACTTGGGCCGTAGGCATCGAGTCCCGCCGTGTGGAGAAGATCACCGGCAAAGCGGGCCAGTCCCTGGATGTTAACGTCTATACCTATAACCCCGTGGCCTATGTCCCCGTCACTGATGCGGTGGCTGTCCCCAGAAGGAAGGTAGTGGCGACAGAGAACTGTAACGTCTGTCACAAGGAGATAGCTTTCCATGGCGGTGGTCGGAAGAACACCGCCGAGTACTGCGAGCTTTGTCACAACCCCGCGAACGTGGACGTTCCTGACAAGGTCCCTGCGAACCTTGGTGGGCCGTTCAATGTGCCTCCGCAGTCCATCAACCTCCGGTTCATGGTCCACCGGATCCATACCGGCGCCGAACTGACACGGGACTTCACGATCTACAGGACCCGGGGAGTGTTCAACTTCAATGAGATTGGGTTCCCTGGTGACCGGCGCAACTGTGCCAAGTGCCACGTGGGCACATCCTACCAGTTGCCTTTGCCTGCGACTATGGCCAACACGCTGGCTCCCCGCGAGCCCTATTCCCCATTGGGGCCAGCGGCCTCCGCCTGCCTGGGCTGCCATGATTCCACTGTGGCTTCCGGCCACGCGCAGCTCCAGACCAACGCGGCTGGTACTGAGACCTGTGCCGTCTGCCATGCCGAGGGTCGGGAGTTCGCCGTTAGCGCGGTACACGCCCGGCCGTAGCGCTGGCAACCAGTAGCAAAGAAGAAGGGGCCCTGCGCAAGCGGGGCCCCTCGCTTCTTTGGGGGGAGGGCAGTCACGACGTAGCGGCAATTCATGAATTGCCGCTACGTTTGCTCTCAGCCTCGCCTTGACGAGCTAGCTCTTCGTGGCCCCCCTTCGCGAAGCGGCAACGGGGCCAGCCGCGGGGCATGGCGCGCCATGCCCCTACCGGTAGACTTTTACCTCCACGCAGTGCTCCAGGGCTGTGGAGATCATGTCAATGTGGTCCAGGTCATGGGGCAGCAGGTGGTTGTAGGCCACGCCTTTGCCCTTGGCAATGGGCATTCCGGGTGAGGTGTGCCCGAAGAAGCCCGCGATGCCCACCACCTCGGGGTGGATGCACTGGGAGAGCTTGGCCCTGGCCCGTGCCTTGTGGACCGGGGACTCCACCCACACCACATCCCCCTCCTTGATTCCCTTCTTCTTGGCTACGTCCTCGTTGATGAGCACGGCGTAGGACAGCGGGACATTCTCGCAGAGCTCGTTGAGCCAGGGGTTCTCGTTGGCGTAGCTGCCGTAGATGTAGGGCAGCTTGTAGTGCACCGCCACCAGGTCGAACTCCCCCTTCTGTCGGGCATCGTAGGCGGGACAGGGCTTCCAGTCCGGCAGTGGCTGGTAGTCGCTGACGTCCCAGTGCAGGCCCATCTCGTCGGTCAGCGCCTTCAGCTCTTGCCCCCGAGGGATGAAGTGCTCCAGGTACACCGGCAGCCGCGCCTTGAGGAACGGCCCCAGGTAAGCATCATCCACGTCCCGGGCGAAGCGCAGCGTACCGTGCTCCTTGAACCAGTCCAGGCTGTGGTCCTCGCCGAACCACGACCGGGCAATGCGGTCGGAGACCTCAGCGGCGGTGTACTTCTGGCCTGACTCCAGGGCGTGACCCTTCTTGAGGCGGTAGGTGAGGTTCACAATCTTGTACACGTCGGCCTGGATGCCCAGGCGCTGGGCCAGGTCGAAGACCACCTCCGCTGGCTCCCGCACCGTGGCTGGCGGCGGCACCACCGGCTGCCTGATCTGGAAGGCATAGTCGTCGGTGCCTACGGGGGCGTTCACCGAGTAGCCGTTGGGGAAAGAGTACTCCTCCAAATAGGCGGGCACAGGCAGGACAATGTCATCGAACAGGGTGGTCTCGTTGACCTCCTGGGCAAAGCCCACGATGAACGGAATGGACTGTAGGAACTGCTCGGCGACCTTCAGCTCGCCGTAGGCGCCCATTATGATGTTGGACGGCGTATGGATGAGCACGTCAATACTGTAGTTCAGGCCGTATTTCTGCGGGGAGGCGCTGGCCAGGGGCGGCAGGGTGGTGGAGTGGCCGCCTACCGGGAAAAGCTCCAGTAGGTCGAAGCGTTTGGGTGGGGTGACCGGGCGTCCGGGGAAGCCCGTGGTATGGGCCATGGCAAAGAGGGAGCCGCCGTGCTCCAGCAGGCCGTCGGTGCCGACCTCAGGGGCCCACTTCCAGGGGTGCTTGCCGGTGGCCCCCGTGCTCAGGATACCGCCGGGCACGTTCATGGCCCCCACGATGATGTTGAGCAGGCGGAGGCTCCAGGCCTGGAAGAAGGCGTGCTTGTGGCCCTGGGGTCCCCTCGCCCAGTCCACGCAGGCGGGACGCAGGGGCAAGTCCTGGCCGCTGATGGTAATAGTGGCGCCTATCTTGGCGGCCTCGCCGAACTCCCGGGCGATACGGCGGATGGTATCGGCCTTGATGGTGGTGATGCCCTCGGCTTTCTCAGGCGGATAGTGGGCCACGTGCTCCTTCATGGCCTCGAAGGTAGGCCGGGCGCGCACGCCCTGGACCAGGTAGCTCCCCTCCAGGGCCTGGTCTTTGAGGGAGGGGTCATCGTGGGCTTTCGCTATGCCATCCACAGGGTCGAAGACCAGAGGCTTCTGGGAGGCGGGGTCGCGGACGTAGCGGCCGTCGGGACCGATCAGGTATGACGCATTGCTCTTGCTCTTGAGGAAGGCGGCATCGTAGATGCCCAACTCGTTAAGGAGCACGTGCATCATGCTCAGGCCCAGGGCGGCATCGGTGCCCGGGCGGATAGGTATCCACTCATCGGCCTTGCTGCCCGCCCACACCCCCAGGGGGTCAATGGCCACCACCTTCATGCCGCGGGCGCGGGCGTCGGCCATGTCCTTGGCCATGTGGGTGAATGCGTGCCGCCCGCCCAGGCCGGTCTGGGTGCCCACCAGGATGCAGTAGTTACAGTAGTGCAGGTCCGGCTGCTGGTGGAAGCCCCCGCCGGAGAAGAACTCCACCGGATGGATCACCTTGCCGCAGTCGGAAGCAGTAGCCTCCTGTCCGTGAGGGGTGCCGAAGGCGGTGGCAAAGGCCCGGAGCCACTTGCCAAAGTTCTGTCCCCCGGTCCACATGTGCATGTAGAGGCGCTTGGGGTCGTCCTGGATGCGCTTGAGCCTCTCGGCTACCGTGGACAGGGCCTCGTCCCAGGAAACCTCCTGCCACTTGGGGTCCACGTCAATACCCTTGACGGGATTGGTGCGCTTGAGGGGCGCCCGCACCCGGTTGGGGTTGTACAGGCTCATGATGCCCGACTTGCCTTTGGGACACATGGTCCCCTTGTTAATCGGGCTGTCCGGGTTGCCCTCGATGGCCTTGACTACGCCGTTCTCGACATAGACCCGGATGCCACAGCCTACGATACACATATAGCAAACGGTGGGGACCCACTTGCCTTTGGCAGCAGACGTCACGCTTTGCATGGACTAACCTCCCTCGAACACGGGCAACATTATGAGTTCCACAGTGGCCTCTGGCAACTGCGTGTCCAGCCCTGAAAGCGACCTGATATCCTCTCCGTTGACGAAGATGACGACACCGTTGCTGAGACCCCCAGCGGAGTTGAATACCTTCTTGGTGAAAGCCTCTCCGTAGTGCTCTCGCAGTCCGCGGAGAAGCCCTGCCACCGTCGTCGGCTGAGCCACGGCCAACTCCAGCTCCCTGGGCCGGAACAGTCCAGCCAACTCTCCCATGAGCCTCACCTTGACCGTGGTGACCCCATTCCCCCTATCCAAGTCAGGGCTCCCTAGCGGGACAGCCAAGTATTCTCAAAGAGGGCGCTGAGGTCCCAGGAGTTGCCCTTGTAACCCGGAACACGCACGTTGGGCAGCGCCACCAGTATGTCGTCCACAAACGGCAGCACTACCCTGTACGCCTGGTCCACTTGCCGCAACTGCATGTCGCGGGCCAACTGCGCTCGTTTTGCCTCGTCGCGGGCGCGCAGGAACTCCTCGTACATTCGGTCGTACTCCGGATCAGCCACCATGCTCCGGTTGGTGGTGCCGGCGTACTTCGTAGGGTTGGCCAGGGCGGTGCTGTCCTCCGGGGTATCCTGGCTGATTTGGGTGAGGGCCATCTGCCCTACCGGGTACCTCGCCCCCATGACCTGGGTGGTGTACAGGCCGTGCTCCATGAAGTCGAGCTTCGCGTCCATCCCCACCGCTTGAAGCATGTTGGTCAGCGCCTCGGCAGCAGGCCGGTAGTTGTTCTCCGTGTACCTGGCGCTGGAGATGAGGGTAGTCTTCAGGCCCTTAGCAAGACCGGCCTCGGACAGTAGCTTGCGCGCCAGGTCAGGGTGGTATTCGGAGTACTGTCGCAGCTCCGGCGGCAGGTCTTTGGTGGCGAGGGCGTACGGAAGCCCCGGCCGCAGCACGGGGAAGACATTCGCCTTACCCCCGTGGACCGCGGACACCAGCGCGTCGCGGTCTATGGACATGGAGACCGCCCGCCGCACCCGAACGTCGTCGAAAGGAGGCCCTGCGTTGTTCATGTAGAGGACGCCGGGCGCAGTGGAGATAGCGGGGCAACGCACCACCTGCAACCCGGGCACGCTCCCCTTGATGTCCCCCACCGTGATCTCACCCCAGCCCTTGACCAGGTCTACCTTGCCGGTGCGCATTGCCGAGGCCTGAGTCGAGATATCTAGCATGTTGTGGAATTCCATCCCGTCAAGATAGGGCCTGCCGGGGCGCCAGTAGTCAGGATTACGCTTGATGCTCCATTTCACGCCCGGAGTCCACTTCTCGAAGGTGAAACCGCCGCTGCCGATCCAGGACTTCTCGGGCTGCTCCCAGAGCTCTCCCTTGGGACCGCCGGCCTCGGGGGCCAGCACCATTGTCCCGGCCTCGTGGCCCAGGATCTCCAAGGGCATGCCGCCCCAGGGCGCCACGGTGTGCATGCGGAATGTGTACCTGTCCGGCGCAGTGATCTGGTCCACCTGCGCCAGCTTCGCGCCAAGCCGGTCGTTCTTGCGCCACCGCTCCAAGCTGAAGACGACGTCCTCTGCTACCAGCTCGCGCCCGTTGACCGGGGCCTTGTTGTGGAACTTGACTCCCTGTCTGAGGGTGAACTCGGCGGTGCGGTCATCCACCCACCGCCACTGCTGGACAAGCCAGGGTTGGAACTCTGAGCGGCAATCCAGGCTCGGCGGGTCAGGCCACTGGGTGAGCAGCCGGCTGAACACGGAGCCCTTGGTCTCCAGCATGGGTGTGAGCCGGCTCACCGGGTCCCAGCTTGGAGGGTCGCCCCGCACCGGGTAGCGGAGAACACCACCACGCTGAGGGCCCGTCTGGGTAGGGGCCGCGCTCGGCGCTGGTGTGGGGGTCGCGGCGGGACGCGGCGTGGCCGTGGCGGCCACCGACGGCGTAGCCGTGGGAGACCGGGGCACGCTGGTGGGGCCCGACGCCGGGGTAGACGTGGCTGCCGGGCCGCAGGCGGCCAAGGTCAGAGATAGGACACCCAGTGCTGTCCACAGGGCCTTCTTCATGGTGCCTCCGTCCTCTAGGCTGAGGGCCCCCAGCCTGACCAGAGACGGCCACAAAGGAGGGGGCGCTCGCCGGAATATGATGTGAGTATAGAGCAGATATGCCTTTTGTCAAGCTGACCTCGAAGTAGACTAGAGCTTGACCGACTGCGGCACAGAGAGTAACCTTGGGCAAGGCATAAAAAGGGTCTCAAGGCAACCGCGAACATGTTTGAGTCCGCGTGTACCAGATAGAAGGCGGGGGCCAGGGCTAAGAGCAAGCCCGGCCCCAACGTATGTGGTCTAAACTGGGAAGCGTCATCCTGGGGGACCGGCTTCCCACAAGTCAAGCCAGTGAGCAGCGCCTCTCCAACGTAGCGGCGCTGGCTATCCTTTCCTCGGACGCCATCTCTTCTGTGGCCTACGCCACCGAGGAGCTGATGGCTATCCTCGTGCTGGCAAGCATAGCTGCACTCCAGTACACGATTCCCATGAGCCTGGCCATCGTCGGCTTGATGGGGCTCCTTGTTACCTCCTATCAGCAGTTGGTCCGGGCCTATCCCGCAGGCGGTGGCGCGTACTCTGTAGCCAAGGAGAACCTCGGGACCGGCTGGGGACTGGTGGCTGCCTCCGGCCTGCTCATTGACTACATCCTGACTGTGGCAGTGAGTGTCTCCGCCGGCGTGGCTGCCCTCACCTCAGCTTTTCCGGCCTTGGCGCACCTGCGCATCGAGTTGGGCTTTGCTTTCTTGCTGGTGCTCATGACGGTGAACTTGCGCGGCGTAAGGGACACGGGCCGGGCCTTCACCCTGCCTACACTGCTGTTCGTGGCCAGCATGGCTGTTGTGCTGGTGGTTGGGCTGGTCAGATATGTCCTAGGCGACATCACCCATAGCACCGAGCCGATTGTCCCCACCGGCACGCTGGCCGGGGTGGGCCTATTCCTGCTGCTGCGGGCCTTCTCCTCTGGGTGCACCGCGCTCACGGGCATTGAGGCTATCTCCAACAGCACCCGCGTCTTTAAGAAACCCGAGGTTCGCAACGCCACTCACACGCTATTGTGGATGGGCATAATCCTGGCCACCCTGTTCTTGGGAGTGACTTTCCTCGCCCGGGCCTTCGGTGTAGCGCCCAGGCCAGACCAGACCTTGCTCTCCCAGATTGCCCATCTCGTGATGGGGGGCAATCCCTTCTACTACGTGGTCCAGGTGTCCACCCTTCTTATCTTGCTCATGGCCGCCAACACCAGCTTCTCCGGATTCCCCCGTTTGGCCTCCCTCCTGGGACAGGATGGGTATCTCCCCCGTCAGTTCTCGGATGTGGGCAGCCGCCTGGTGCATTCCAACGGCATCATCCTGCTGGCGGCCCTCAGTGGCCTGCTTATCGCCGTGTTCGAGGGCTCCGTGGACCGCCTTATACCCCTGTACGCTGTGGGTGTCTTCGTGTCGTTCACCCTGTCCCAATCCGGTCTGGTAAGGCACTGGCTCAAGTCCAAAGACCAGGGCTGGATGCACGGCGTGGCCATCAATGGGTTGGGCGCCATAGCCACGGCTATTGCCCTCGTCGTCATCGCCATCACCAAGTTCACCCATGGCGCCTGGCTGGTGACCCTGCTGGTGCCTGCCTTCCTCTACATGTTTGTGCGCATCCATCGCCACTATCAGATGGTAGCCGAAGAGCTTACATTGCAGGGCTTTTCACCACCACCGGTCCCCCGTCGCCACATCGTTATCGTACCCGTGGGCGGCGTGCACCGGGCGGTCTTGGAGGCCCTTAGCTATGCCAGGGCGCTTTCCGGCGATGTGCGGGCTGTCTACGTGTCCACGGACACGGCTGCGGCCGACGCCGTCCAGCGCAAGTGGCAGCAGTACGTCCCCGATGTGCCTCTGGATATCGTCCCTTCACCTTACCGGGCAGTGGTACCCGACCTGCTCCGGTATCTGGACAGGACGCGTGCCCAGGGCACTAGCGCAGTCAGCGTGGTCATCCCCGAGTTCATTCCCATGCACTGGTGGGAGCTGCTCTTGCACCGACAGACAGCCACTATGCTGAAACTAGCCCTGCTCTTCCACAGGGGCATCGCCGTCATAAGTGTGCCCCACCACCTGCGCCGCTAGAGCGGTACCACCAGACGGGCGTATAGCGCCGTCGCGTCACCACCGGAACTACCCAAACGGTCAGGCCCACTGCCCGCTCGATATGCTATACTACGTCCTGCAACCAATGACGAAGAAGGCAAACAGGCCCTCCGCCAGTCAACCTCGCAAGAGTGCCCGGTCCCGCGACCGGGGTCGTCGCAGCTCCCACCGCTTGGCCAACATGATGTACCTCTTCATGGCGGCGGTGCTTGTGGTCGGCGCCGGGGTGGGATTCACCGAGGTATTCCTGGGCAAGGATACCACCACCGCGGAGCAAGCGGCCCAGTTGCCCAAGTTTGTCAAGGCAGCCGCAGCCGATACCCGGGAGGCCTACGTATACGCCATGGAGCGGCAGGACGTGCTCTCCTGGATTCCCTGCTACTGCGGCTGCGGCCAGCACAGCGGCCACACGAGCAACTGGAACTGCTTCATCAAGGGGCGTGCCGCCGACGGCACCTTCGTGTTCGACGACCACGGCGCAGGCTGACAGATGTGCGTTGATATCGCGCGGGACGCGAAAAGCATGGTCAGCGAGGGAAAGACCCTTCGGGAGGTCCGTAGCTACGTCGAGGCCAAGTACAGCCAACAGGGCCCCGGCACGGACACACCGCTGCCACCCCCGTAGTCCCAATACGCCGCCGGTGTGCAGCCAGTCTCCCCAACGTACCACAAAACAGAGTAGGACGAATGGAACAACGCGATAGCTACGCCGTGCTGGGTGTCCGCAAAGGCGCCACCCGTGAAGAGATAGACAAACGTTACGCTGAGCTCCAGCAACTGTTCTCCTCCGAGGCCATTCCGGCAGACCTGGCCGACTGGTCCGCCTCTCAGCGTGAGCAGGTGCAGCGCGCTTACCTGGACCTTACAGGGCAGCCGCAAGAAGCTGGACCTGAGCCTGCGGAGGAGTATGAGCCTCCATCTCGCTCCGCCCTCCAGAGCCTCTTCGACCGACCTCTGTTTATGGCGGCCATTGGAGTGATACTGGGCGCCCTGGTCCTCGGCGGCTTCTTCGGTATTCGGGCTTGGGCCGGCAAGAGCGACGGCTCGCCGCCCCCCGCCACGGCTCAACCCACCGCGTCTGTGGATATGGCGAAGGTCAAGGTGTTGGAGGGGAAGATTAAGAGCAACCCCAAAGACGAGGCTCCCATGCAGGAGCTTGGAGACCTTTACTTCGACGCGGAAAAATGGGACGCCGCCGCCAAGTGGTATGGCAAGGTCCTGGAGATCAACCCCAAGAATGTGAATGCTACTCTGGACCTGGGCACCGTCAACTTCTACCTGAACCGTCCCGACATGGCCAAGCTGCTATGGAAACAGGTCATCACCCTGGACCCCAAGAACGTCGAGGCCCACTTCAACCTTGGCATTATCTACAGTGTCGTGGAGCCCCGTGACCCGGACGCCGCCAAGGAAGAATGGCAGACCGTTCTGGAGTTGGATCCTACGTCCCAGCTTGCCGAGATCGTCCGTCAGCACCAGCAGCCACCGGCTACAGCCGAATCCACCCCAGCAGCAACGCCGGCGCCCACACCCTAGTCCCCCATAGGCGCTCAAGGTGTCATTCTTCGCGAAGCCTCAGAGCTTTCCCTGAGTCCCGCTGTATTGGGACGAAGGGACGGCGTCTCGTCATCATGCCCTTGGCCGGGCGTGCCACGCCCCGACGCGTCGGGACTCCACTACGATGTACCAAAAGGACGGGCGCTATTTTCGTACTAATCAGTCATGGCAGTTGCCATTGTCACCACCGAGCATGAAAACCCGTCACGCGGCATATGACGCAGGAGCGGGCCTGCGTGCCCCGCCCACCCCCGCCGGGGGGACACGGAGTTCCTCCCCTACGGGGTTCGTGCAGGGCCGATGCTATTTTCGTGAGAATCCCTCATGCGCGGTTGCCATCGGCACCATCGGGGATGAAAACGACCCCCTCTCTCCCCCGGCGGGAGAGAGCGGGAGTGAGGGGGAGGCTCGATGTGGCCAAGGGCGTGCCTCACCCTCACCTTAATCCTCTCCCGTCGAGGGAGAGGGGGACTCCACACCACCCCATTTTGTGAGAATGACAACTAAGGGCCCCAATCCCCGCAGTTTGTGACTCTGGGTAGGCAAAGGGACCGGTGCCCTGTGCCCTACGCATGACATCCAGCAGAGGGCTGAGTTCGGCCAAGTCGGAAGGGCCACATCAAGTGGGCCGGACCGCTTCCACTGGTCCATGGGACAGGCTACTTTGGGGTGGATTCAGAGGTGATTTGGAAAACGGTGCACGACGATCTACCACCACTCTGCGCTTCTTTGGCGCGAATACTGGCAGAGTTGGAGGGCGAAGGAGGGTAGAGAGGCGACGCATCCGCGTAGCCAGTCCCCGAACCATGTCTCGGGGGCCGGATGCTTTGCCTCTACTTTAGCCCGGCAATCGCAAGTGGGTCTTCCTCTGGCTTCCACTGGCCTTGCGTGACGTGGCAGCAGTACTTGTAGATTCCCAGCACGGTGGCGGTCAGTGGGACGGCAAACATTACTCCCCACACACCGGCGATGGAGTACCCCACGGTCAAGAGGACAATCGTCACCGCGGGATGTATCCTGAAATAGCCCGCCTGGATTCGCGGCACCAGTATGATGTTCTCCAGCAACTGCACCGAGAGAAACACGACTCCCACCCATATCGCCTTCTCCGGCGCCAGTGCTAGAGTGACTATCACTGCCACAATGCCGCCAAACCAAGGACCGACCATTGGGACCATCTCCGTAACCCCGGCCAACACGGCCAGCATTGGCGCCATGGGTGCTCCGATGATCAATAGGCCGACCAGGTCCATCAAGCCAACCACAAGCCCCAACACCAGGGAGGAACGGACATACCGTCCGAACACGTTTCCGACGATCGAAATAATGCTCTTAACGTGCGGCGCGGCCCAACTCGGCAAGTCGCAGTAGAAGTCGCTGAGCTTCTCGCGGTCCTTCAAGACGTAAAAGAGGAAGAACGGGACGCCAGCGAAGCCCAGAATCACACCCAGTGTGGCAGGCAACCCCTTCATTCCATCCATGATGCCATCATGCACCGAGTCGAGCAACGTGCCCCCCATATCCTGAATGTAAGTATCCATCTGACCGCGCAGCTCCGGCGGCACCATCTGTCTCAGGGGCTCAGTCCACTGCTTCAATGTATCTGACGCGGTGAGGAAATAGCCGTAGGAAGCGCGCATAAGAATCGTGTGTACGGCATCAACGATGGCGCTGACAACAAAGAAGAGCAGGACGCCCAGCATCAGGACGAGCGCAATGTAGACGATGACAATCGCAGAAACGCGCCTCATCTCGAGCCAGCGCGGCTTGTTGGGGAATCTTGACTCCACCCAGGACACCAGAGGCAAGGTGACATAGACCAGTGCCAGACCGACAAAGAACGGAAGCATGACCAGCCGCAAGTCGTAGACAATCCAGAAAAGTACGGCTACCGCCGCCATGACAGCCATTATTCGCCAGTGTTTCTCTAGCAAGCCGCCCGAACTATTCACAGCGCGCTCCAATGCCCAAGTTGGCTGCATTGTGGTTTGAGGCGAGTGGACCGGCAAAGACGTGTCGTGCCCGGCAGGTCCAGGACAAGCTGCGCATTTCTTGGCAATCTCTCATGACCGCTGCCACGGTCGCCACCGGGGATGAGAATGCGCTTGAGGACCTCTCTCCCTGCCTCTCCCCGACACGTCGGGATTCCCGCTTCGGGAAGGGGCTAGGCGCCGTCCTGAGCCTGTCAAAGGGGGTTAGGTCGGACACCCTGGCCCATTCTCATGGCAATGGCTCTGGGGCCAGCGGCCTAGCGGACACTAGGAGCCAGGCGGCGCCCACGTGTTGCGCACTGCGGGGGCGCCAGCCACACAGACCTCCACATCCAGAAGGGTGGCACATCCCGGGCAGTAGAACTCCCTCATTACGAACTCGCCGGCACAGCGATGTCGCGGCCCCGCCGTGCCGGCTGGTCTAGTGCTCATTGTAGCATATGGCTTGTAGCCTTCCGTGGCAGGGCAGAACTGGTGGCCGCACCTCCGGCAAACGACATGCTGCCCTCCGGGCGTGTCCAGCACCTGCAGGTACTCATGTATCCGGACCCCTCCGGCCTGCGGGGGACGGGGCTGGGCTTTGGCCTCTAGCCTGCTTCGCCTTACCTGGGCGCGGCGGGACTCTGTCTGCCCGCTGTCGAGCTCCAGCGAGCCGGGAGCCAGCACCACGCCATAGACGTCCCCAGCGGCCTGGAGGGAGACCAGGCCCGTGACCACGTCTCGCCGGACAAGCTCAGGGTCCCGGTCCAGCGGGTCGCCATAGCCACCACCACCATAGCTGGTGAGCCAGAGGACATCGCCGACGCCCAACCTGGTGACGCCATTCCCTCGGGGCACCTCCAGTCGCCCCGTGAGGGCATCTGGGCTCTGAGGGACTGTGCCGCTGCCCAGCCTGCCCTGGATGTCCGTGTCTCGCATGAGGGCGAGCCACAGGGTGGCTGCGGGGTAGCCTCCAAACAGACCTGAGGTCACAGGGGCGCGGGTGCCCCAGGCGGAGTGGCCCACGTGGAGCCAGCCCTGAGGCGCGTCATGGAGGGCCAGGGCGTATTCTATCGTGGCGCCGCCCCGCCACTTGCCTGGACCGCCCGTATCAGTGGCCTGGCGGCGGAACAAGTACAGGATGGGCAGGTTCAACTCATAGGTCTCGGCGTTGGGCAACGTGATCTCGGGGATGTAGAGCGAGCCGCCGGTGTTCACGCCATCGGCGTAGGAACGCGCCCCGGCGCCGAAGCCAACGGCGTCCATCATCAAGTTGACGGCGTAGGACCCGAACTGATTGGCGCCGGCCAGGCTGACTGTGCCGATAGCGGCGCCCCACATGGCCGTGAAGTCGTCGGCGTAGTCCTCGCGAGTAATGAACATGGCAGCGATGAGCTCTTGCACGGCGCTCATCACGGCGCGCGCGGCACCCACTGTGCCCAGGGAGCACGGGGCAGGGAATCGAGGATTCACCAGTGTCCCTTTGGGGGATACCACGCTGAAGGCATTGACCACCCCCTGGTTCCACGGGATGTCATACGCCATCAACGGCGCCAGGGAGCCGAACACGGCCGCCGCCGCCCCCAGGACGCCGCAGTTCACGAAGGACGGGGCCTGCTCGCTGGTGCCCGTAAGGTCGAAGGTCAGGGAGTCCCCTTCCTTGGTCATCTTGATCACGACCTGGTAGGCGCGGTCGGTCATGCCATCTTCGTCGTAGTAGATGCGGGTCTGCCAGGAGCCATCGGGGAACTCCGCAATCCTGGCCCTGGTCTTCATCTCAGCGTACTTGATCACGTCGTCGGCCAGCGCCTCATAGGTCTGTGGGCCGTGCTCGGCGACCAACTCGCTGAGGCGCTCCCGGGCCACCTTGGCTGCGGCGATCTCGCCCCGCAGGTCCAGGCCCACCATGCCGGGGTCGCGCACGAGGTTCAGCACCGAGTCCCAGATGTCTTTCCGTATCTCGCCCCGCTCGGCTATCTTCAGCCCAGGGAACCGGAACCCCTCCTGGAACACCTCCGTGGCCCGGGGGTTGATCCCGCCCGGGTCCATGCTCCCGGTGTCCACCAGGTGGGTCATCATGCCGGACCAGGCGACCAGCTTGCCCTGGTGATAGATGGGGCTGACCAGGTATATGTCGGGGGCGTGGACCGAGCAGATGTAGGGGTCATTGATGATGAACACATCCCCGTCCGCGATTCCCGGGTTCTGGCTGTATTCCTTGAGGATATGTTTTATGGCATAGGGAATGGTCACGGCGTGGAACAGCACGCCGGAGCTAATCATCATCAGGTCGCCGTCGGCCTTGAACAGGCCGGCCGCGTAGTCCTTGGCATCCATGCTGATGGGGGAGCCGGTGACCCGTGTAAGGGTGATCCCCATCTCCTTGGTGATCTGCCACAGCCGGTGCTGGAGCACCTCGAAGGTGACCGGGTCGGTCTTTAGCTCGTATGTACCAGTCATTGCGCTCCGCTCCGCCGAATGGTGGTGTTGAGATACGCGTCCAGGCTCGCCGTCTGGGCAGGGCCGACAAGGATGGTGGTAATGGGCGTCTCGATGATGGCCGGGCCGTCCACCACATTGCCTGCTTGCAGTTTCTCCGAGCCGTAGACAGCGATGTCTTGCCACTGGCCGGCTAACAACGCCCGCCGGTTGCCTTTCAAGGCCCGTGACGGGTCTCTGGACTCTAGCCGGTGTTTCCTGAGGGCTGGCTTGGGGATACTGCCGCGTGCCTCCAGCCGGAAGGTGATGACCTGCATGCCCGCTTCCTTGTAGGCGGCCCCTTTGCCATAGAGCCTCTCGTAGAGGGCCTCGAAAGCGCTCCATACCCCTTCCAGCTCGTGGGTGCCCAGTCGTCCAGCCGGGCATGGGGTCCTAACGTGGTGGACCTGGCGCATGTACCGCATGTCCACGTAACGGCTCAGGACGACGGCGTCTTCAGAGAAGCCATCCCCGTGCAGGTCTTTCCTGGCCCTGGCCTCCAGGTCCTGGAAGATGCCGTTGAACCGGTCCGGGTCTACGGGTACCCGCATGGGAGCGCCGACCTGGTAGTTGTACACGATGTCCGAGGCCAGCGTGCCCATGGCGGAGTGCACCGATGCCGTGGTGGGGACTACGACGGCTTTGGCCTCTTTGCCGTACACCCAGGCGTGCAGCGGTCCGGCGCCTCCGTAGGCGAACAGGGCGCACTGCCTGGGGTCGTAGCCTCGCCCCACGGTGACGCCCCTGATAAGGTCCGACATGTGGGCATTGACAATGGTGTAGATGGCGGCGGCGGCCTCCGGCACGTCCATGCCTAGCGGGTCAGCCACGTGCGATTTGATGGCTTGCCAGGCGGCCTCCCGGCTGAGTGTCTTGCGTCCTCCCAGGAAATAGTCCGGGTTGAGGTAGCCCAGCACCAGGTCGGCGTCGCTCACGGTAGGCTCCGTGCCGCCGGCGCCGTAGCAGGCCGGACCCGGAGCCGAGCCTGCGGAGCGCGGCCCCACCTTGAGAATGCCTGTGCCTGGCTCTACCCAGGCGATGCTTCCCCCACCGGCGCCAATGGATTCCACAGCCATGGTGGGGATGGCCAAATGGTACTGGGCGACCACCGTCTCCACGGCGGGCTCGATGCGGCCACCGTAGATCAGCCCCACGTCGAAACTGGTGCCGCCCATGTCGGTGGTGATGACGTTGTCGTAGCCCAGCAGGTCCGCTACGTACTTCGAGCCAACCAGCCCGGCCACGGGCCCGCTGGACATGGTGCCCACCGGCTGCTTGACCGCAGCCGCCACGGGCAGACAGCCGCCGTGGGCCTGGGCCACCAGAATTGAGCGCCGGAAGCCGGCTTCCTTCAAGCGATGGTCCAGCCGCTCCTGGGCGTGGGCCACCAGGGGGCCGACGTATGCGTTCATCACCGTAGTGGACGTCCGCTCGTACTCTCCCAGCACGGGCACCAGGTCGGATGCGACGGTGACGAAGATATGAGGATACAGCTCTTGCACCATCTGCTTGATCTGCTGCTCGTGGTCGGGGTTAGCCTGAGCCCAGAGCAACGCCACGGCAATGGCCTCTACACCCTGGGTGGCTAGATACCTGACGGCTTCCATGGCGGAATCCCAGTTGAGGGGGGTCACCACGGCGCCTTTGTAGTCCACCCGCTCCACCACACCGCGGATTAGCTCCTTGGGCACGATGGGGGCTGGCTTCTCTCTTTTGACCTGGCGTTTGATGGCATCCTCGCCCAGCCCGGCGAACTTGCCCATTATCCTCATGATGAGGATGGTGTCCTCGAATCCCGCAGTAGTGATGAGGCCGGTCTTGGCCCCGCTACGCGTGATGACGGCGTTTATGCCCATAGTGGAGCTGTGGGAGAACAGGCTGGTCTGCCCCAGCAAGCCCTCCAACGATAGGCCCATGGCCTCCGCGGTCACCCGGACGGCCTCCACGGTGCCCACCGAGAAATCGCTGGGGGTGGAGGGGGCCTTGCCCATGTAGAGCTGGCCCGCGTCGTCCATCACCACGCAGTCTGTGAATGTTCCCCCTGTATCAACGCCAATGAGATAGGTCACTGTTGTCCCTCTCGCTTATTGAGGCTGGCCTCGTCACCTAGGACCCGCTCCCCACTCCCAGGTAGCGGGACTTCACCTCTTCGTCCCGCTTCAGCTCATCCGGCGGGCACTGGTGCACGATGCGCCCCTTGTTCATGACGTATACGAAGTCCGACACGCGAAGCGCGAAGCTGATATTCTGCTCCACCAGCAGGACGGAGCGTTCGCCGGCCTTTAGCTCCTGGACGATGCGCTCCATCTCCCGCACCAGGAGGGGCGCCAGACCCTCGGTAGGTTCATCCATGAGCATCAGGTCGGGCTGCGGCACCAGCGCGCGTCCGGTAGATAGCATCTGCTGCTCGCCGCCGCTGAGTGTGCCGCCCCGCTGGGCAATGCGCACCTTCAACTGGGGGAAGAGGTCCAACGCCCTCTCCAGGCCGAGGCGCAGACTTGGCCTGCTCATGGGCAAGCCCACCCCGAGGTTCTCGCCCACGCTAAGGGAAGGGAACACACGGTGCCCCTGGGGAACGTACCCAATCCCCAGGCTGGCCATCCTGTGGGCCGGGAGGCGGGTTATCTGTTCCCCCTTGTACGCTATGCCGCCGGTGCGGGGTGGGGTGAGGCCCATGATGCTCCTGAGCAGCGTGGTCTTGCCCGCGCCGTTGCGCCCCAGGACAGCCACCACGGCGCCCCTGCCCACCCGCAAGGATACACCCTGGAGGACGTATACCGCCCCGTAGTAGGTATGGATGTCCTCGACCTGTAGTACGTCCGTCATTCAGCGCCCAGATAGACTTCCTGGACCTTGGGGTGGCGGCGCATGGCGTCCGGCGTTCCCTCGGCCACCACCTCACCATGATTCAGCACCATCATGTGCGTGGCCACCTCGAAAGCCACATCCATGTCGTGCTCCACAAAGAGCACAGTGACCTCTGCGGGCAGGTTGGTGAGCAGCGAGGTTACCTGCTCCGTTTCCCCTGGGGACAGGCCCGCCGTTGGCTCGTCCAACAGCAGGAGGCGGGGATTGGAGCCGATGGCCATCAGTATCTCGACCTGGCGTTGCTCCCCATAGGACAGGTCCTTGACGGGCAGGTGGCCCCGAGTCTCCAGGCCCCAGGAATGGAGCAACCCGTCCACCCGCTGCCAGACGGAGCGGTAGCTGGACGCGGGGCGAAGCAGGCTGAACTTGGCCCGGCTCAGGGCTTGCACGGCTAGAAAGAGGTTCTCCCGCAGCGGCAGCGCCGGGAACAGGTTGTTGATCTGGTAGGTCCGGGCCAGGCCAAGGGCAGCCCGGCGGGGCATGGTGAGCTTTGTTACGTCATGTTGGAAGAGGCACACGCTCCCCGAGGTGGGGGTGAGGGCGCCGCTGACGATGTTAAACAGCGTTGTCTTTCCGGCGCCGTTGGGGCCGATGATGGCCGTGCGCGACCCTATCGGCACGCTCAGGTTAACATCGGTAAGGGCGGCCACCCCCCCGAAGCTCCGGGATATGGCCTCCAGGGTTAGGGCGCTGCCGGCGCTCATCGCTGTTTCCGCAGCCTTTTCCCGGCCAGGCCCACCAGCCCGGCGGGCGCAAACAGCACCACGCCCACATAGGCCAGGCCCATGACCAGAAGCCAGCGCTGGGTGTAGGCCCCCACGAAGTTCTCCAGGAGCACCAGGAAGGCGGCCCCCACGATGGGGCCGAAGAAAGTCCCGCTGCCCCCCACCAGCACCATGAGCAACAGCTTAGCCGACGTGACTACGTCCAGATAGGAGGTGGCGGCGATGCCGTTCCGGTAGGCGAACAGCGCGCCAGCCAGCCCGGCGAAGGCGGCGCTGAGCACGAACGCCAGCAGCTTGTGCCACCACACGCGGTATCCCAGTGCGGACATGCGGGTCTCGCTCTCCCGGATGCCCACCAGGGACTTGCCAAAGGGAGAGGAGACAATAAGGTACATGAGGAGGGACGCGGCCACAAACAGCGCCAGGGTGAAGTAGTAGAAGTTGTCAGCGGGCCACAGCGACCAGTTGATGCCCAGGCTCGGGCGAGCTATGCCGGGTAGGCCGTCGTCACCGCCGGTGAGCGAGCGCCATCTCCATACCAGCGCCCATACGAGTTGGGCGAGGGCCATGGTCAGCAGCAGGAAATAGGCCCCCTGCGCCCTTAGCGAGAGGACGGCGAAGACCACACCCAAGAGGGCGGCTACGCCCACCGACAGGGGCAGGACAATCCAGAGCAGGGTAACGCCTGCCTTTACGCTGAGCAGGGCGACCACATAGGCAGCCGATCCGAAGAAGGCGGCCTGGCCCAGGCTGGCGAGACCCGTGTAGCCCAGCACCAGGTTCAGGCTCATGGCGCCGATGGCCCATATCAAGACCACGGTCACCACGTCCAGGTGGTAGTTGCCCAACAGTCCGGGCAGGACCAGGAGGAGCAGGGCGCCCAGTCCCAGGCCGACCCAGGTAATGTGCTTTCTCACGCTCTGCCGAATAGCCCCTGCGGACGCAAGACCAGCACCACGACCATGATGAGGAACAGCGAGAACAGCGCCAGCTCGGGGAAGAGCACCTTGCCTAGGCTGTCCACTATGCCCACCAGCAGGCTGGCCACGAAGGCGCCTTTGAGGCTGCCCAGGCCCCCTAGCGTCACTACGATGAAGGCGTAGAGCAGGACCTCAAAGTCAACGCCAGGATAGACGCCAAGGAGCGGCCCCCCAATCACTCCGGAGAAGCCCGCCAGCAGCGCTCCCAGGGCGAATACCAGGGTGAACATCAGGGACACGTTGATGCCCCGCGCCCGCGCCGTCTCCTCGTCATCCACGGCTGCCCTTATCATGGCGCCGTAGCGCGTCCGCTCCTGGAACCAGTACAGCGCGGCGGCCGTGGCCAGCCCCACGGCGATAACGAATAGGCGGTAGGAGGGGAATGTAGTGCTGCCCACCGACACCGATCGCTGGAACCAGGCCGGCGGAGGGATGATCTTGGGGTGGCCTCCCCAGATGACCATGGAAAGATCGGCGAGTATGAACAGGAAACCGAAGGTCAGCAGGACCTGAGGAAGGACTTTGTCCAGGGTGTGGCCATAGAACCTCTTCAACAGATACCGATGCATGACGGCGCCCATCGCAGCCACGGACACGCCCCCGGCCAGCAGGGCCAAGAAGAAGTTCCCGGTCTTGAGGCCCACGGCCAGGCCAAGGTATGCGCCCACCAGGTAGTACGAGCCATGCGCCATGTTGATAATGCGCATCAGCCCGAAAATGAGCGTGAGTCCTGCGGCGAGAAGAAACAGCAACAAGCCGAAGGCCGCCCCGTTGACTAGCTGTACACCCCAGCTTGCCACTGAACAAGTACCTCAGTGGGGCCTGGTCAACCCAGCCCGACGGGTGAGCAGGCCAGGCCCCGCAATCGCTTGGGCTACGTCAGTAGCCGGCCCAGCTACTTTGGCTGCCAGCTCTGGCTCACCCCGGTTACCTCGCGGACGGGCACGTTCCAATACTCGGCGCCCTTCTTCTGCACCTTGCCGATGAACACGGACCGCACCGGGTTGTGCTTCTCGTCAAACTGGAACTTGCCGCTGGGTGTGGTGAGTTGGACCTTCTCCAGTGCCTTGATGAACGCTTCGCTGTCGCTGAGCTTGCCATCGAGGCTGGTGGCCGCCTTGTCCACGGCCATCATGGCGATGTAGTTGTGCACAGCCACATCGGCGGGCATCTCGTTGTACTTCGCGCGATACGCCTTCAGGAAACTCTGGTTCTCGCTGGTCTCGATGCCGCCAATCCAGGTCCCCGAGTTTATCAGGCCAATGGCGGAATCACCCATTTGCGGCAACTGTATTTCGGGGACCGTGAGGGCCATCACGAATAGGGGTAGCTTGCTCTTGAGCCCGAACTCCTCATACTGCCGCACAAACCGGACGCCGTCAGCGCCCCAGATCAGAGCCCATACCACGTCCACCTTCGTGGGGTCAATCTGGGTGAGGAAAGGGGCATAGTCGGCAGTACCCAGGGGTGACCACAAGGATGTGACTACCTGTGCCCCCATCTTGTCCAGCACGGGCTTGGCCACGTCGTAGTTGTCGCGGGCGCCCGCATAGTCCAGCCCGATGGTGGCGAACCGGCGGAGGCCCAGGTCCTTGACCACGTACTCGATGCCCGGCCCTATGCTCTGGAGGCTGGTCGTCGAGTCCCGGAAGAAGTACTTGCTGCTCTTGGAGCCGGTCATGTCGGAGTGTCCGCAGTTGGCGAACCAGACCTTCTTCATGGCCTCCATGTAGTCTCGGATGGCGAAGCACACCGCCGAGCTGTAGGGTCCGATAACCACATCTACGCTGTTGCTCTCCACGAGCTTCTTGGCCTTGGTCAAGCCCACATCAGCCTTGCCTTCCGAGTCCTCGGCGATGAGGGTGGCCGGCCGGCCGCCGATCTTGTTGCCATGCTCTTCGAGGTACATCTTGATGGCATTCAACTGCGTTTGCCCTGTAGCGCCAAAGGAGCCGGTCAAGGGCCCCAGGAACCCGACCTTGACCGGCTCCTGGCTAGCGGGGGAACCGGAACACGCCGCCAACAGGAGCGCTATTACCGCCAGACAACCGAATAGCCTGCGTCTCACGAAAGTGACCTCCTTCTAGGCACACTCGAACCAGACCTGTTGGAGGCTAGCGGGGCCAGGGCAATCGGTGTGGCACACAAACCGCCGCCACTAAGATGCAAAGCACTCCCTGCCTCCAACAAGACAGCGCAATTCTAGCTAGTGCCCAGTACGCTTGTCAAGCGCCGTTCGGCGGGGGTGCTGTTTGATGAGTGAACCGGTGACCACGACGGGTTGCGCTGTGGGGGTGGGTGCCCGCACTGGTACTGGCGGCGATGGGCTGGGAGTAGGCGAGGGCGGGGAGCCAGCGCACCCAGCACCAGATGGCGCCTACCACAGCGGGCACGAGCAGGTTCAGCCCGGCGAAGGCCGGCTCGAAGTCCTTCAGGCCAAGCCGGGGATTCTGCACAGACCACAAGAAGGACCAGCCAACCAGGGCTAGCAGACCTGTATGGAGCACAAGGAAGAAAGGTAGAGTGGCTGCGGCCCACGCCAGCCGGCGTCTGAGTGCCATGCCTGGAGTGGCCAGAACAAGAGCGAGGACTAGGACCATCCCGGCCTGGAAAGTGAAACCCTGGATCTTCAGATAGCGCGTGGTCAGGTCAGGCGCAGCCATCTCAATGTGGCTGGGTTCCTGGACCTCCACCTCAGCACGTACCACGCGGGGCAGTATTTGCCTTGCCACGCTTGTCACCGCTCGGTTGTAGCTGGGCGCAGCCGTTGTCCAAATCAGCGCCAGGGCGAGGAGCACCGCCATGGCGCTGGCAAGAATGCGCGGAAGCTTAGCCCAGCCGCACTGACGCATAACGTTGTGCCCACACAAGAAACAGCGCTAGCGCCAGAAGCACCATGAGCGATTGCCAGACCAGGAGGTGCACCGTATCCAGCCACGTGGGCGAGTAGGCGGCAACATAGACCAAACTTATCACTCTCAGCGCGTTGACGGCAAAGAGCATTGCGGCGCCCAGCATCATGCCCAGGGACTTGTCCTTCCAAGAGGCGGGAAAGGCCAGGACCGCTCCCCACAGGAAGGCGGTGGCCCCCAGGGAGGTGCATTCAGTAGACACCAAGAACCTGGCGCCGGGCACCACCACAGTGGTGCCCTCCAACGACGCGGCCCAGCCGAGCAGGCTAAGGGCCGCGTTGGCCACTTGGGCAGTGGACAGGCGTAGCGCCAGGTTGAAGGACTCCACCCAGGTAAACAGACCGTAGATGGCCACCCCGAGCCCCACTGCCGCCACGGCGGCAAATGCGATACGCCACCGCGGCGGCCGCGAGGCGGCAGGGCCACGATGGGTGGCCCGATGCCCCCTAGCGCGGTCTCGAGGCATCGCTACATCCGAAACCGGGGATTCTCACGCTTATCACCACTCAAGAGCTGTCCGGGTTGAAGATGGCTACGTCCCTCAGACAGGGAAGCGGGGGCCTATGCCCTGGGCACCCACTTGCGCCGCTGTCGCCACATGAGAACAACCACCAGGGCTCCCATGGCTACGGCGAGGAGCTGTAGACCTCCGCCGGTTACCCCGGGGACTGGTGTAGCCGTAGGAGTGCGAGTCGGCGTAGGCGGCGCAGGCGTAGCGGTGGGTGGTATAGGAGTTGGCGTCGCTGTGGGCGGCACCGGCGTTGGGGTTGGCGTTGGCGCCACAGGCTGGGCGAATAGGTCGTAGTACAGGCTACTCTCTGCGGTTGTGCCGTCCCAAGCGTCCTGTGAATGCCGGATCTTCACCGTCAGATTGTTCCGGTCCATGCCCGAAGGGATGGTGATGGTGTGCCGGTACCAGGTCAGACCATCTGCGCCGGTCGCCGTCAAGTCCGAGAGGTCCTGGAAGTTCCCCGCACAGCCTTCCCCATTGCCCCAAGCCCGGCACGTGAGCTCGATGCCCTCTGTCGTGCTACCATCGCTGAGCACCACGTCGAGCCGCCAGTACCACCTGGAAGACGTGGTGTACGAGACATCCGTCCGCCAGAGGGTGAAACTCGACGCTGTGGTACTGACCGGAGCTTCCGTCACGAGGTCGGACGTGGAATGGCGCCCGTCCGCGTCGCCCGGTCCCCCGCCAGCGTTGTTTCGTATCCACGAAGAAACAGATTTCGTGCCTGAGAAGTACCTGGTCCCGGACACAGACAGCGCATGCTCGCCCCTGGGGGACGATCCCCTTGTGCCGGAGTCGGAGTGGTTGTAGAAATCGAGGTTCCAGCCGGTTATGGCGGAGTCGGCTGTTCCCACTAGATCAGCTTCAAAATCGCCGTTGACTACGCCGTTGGTACCCGTCGGCAGCGGCGCCTCCTCCACTGTGGCCACGACCACGTTACCACTGGCAACGCCACCAATGGCGTAAATCTTGCCGTTGCCGATTGCTGCCCCTAGGCCGACACGCCCCGTGAGCATGGTGGTCTGAGTCGTCCAAGTGTCGCTCACCGGGTCATACGCCTCCACGGTGTCCAAGAAATTGCCTCCGCCGATGACGTAAATCTTGCCGTCGGGCGCCGCGACCGCCGCTGCGTCGGTTCGTGCGGCGAGCATGGGAGACTTAGTCGTCCAGGTGTTGGTGGCCGGGTTATACTCCTCCACTGTGGCCAAGGCGGTGGTGCAGGATCCGGAGCATCCACCGATGGCGTAGATCTTCCCGTTGCTTGCTGCCACAGCGACTAAATAGCTTCGTGCGGTGGGCATGGGGGACTTAGTCGCCCAGGTGTCGCTCACCGGGTCATACTCCTCCACTGCGGAGGTCAGGGCGAAAGAGGGGGTTCTGCCACCGATGGCGTAGATCTTCCCGTTGCTCGCCGCCGCAGCCAGAAGATCACGTGAGACTGACATCGAAGCTCTGGGCGACCAGGAGGTGCCGTTGTACGCTTCTACCGTGTTAGTAAAAGCTCCGCCCCCAACCCCGCCGATGACGTAGATTATCCCGTCGCTCCCTGCCGCCACCCCGGCGGACGCGCGCGGGGTAGACATGGAAGCTTTCGACGCCCAAGTGTTGCTAGTGGGGTTGTACTCATACACTGTGCTCTGAGCGTTGTTAAGCCATCCGCCGATGGCGTAGATATTACCGTTGGCTCCAGTGACAACCCCCAGGGAGTATCGCGCGGCGGGCATGGGGGCCTTGGTCGCCCAGACCAAGGTAGCGGGTGTGGCAAACGTCAAGTTGGTCGCCAAAAGCGCTGCCGCTACCCCAACGCCAAGTACCGACGCCAGAATGCCGTTCTTTCTCATTCTACATCTTCTTTCGGGCTGAGATGAGTCCGTCCTGCTCTACCAGCTTCTCCATGCCCATGGACCTTTCCAGGAAGGTCTGGACGCGGTCGAAGACCTCGGCCTCGTTCCCTTCTCGCTTGTCCGCCTGGTTCCCTTCATGGACCAGGGTCGGCAAGCCTGACTCTTTCTGCACCAGATGTCTGGACAGCATGTTGCCGATGCTCACGCCTTCACACCCCCCTGCGCCTCGTGGGCCTCGAAGCGCTCCTGGCCGAACTCCTGGAAGTTGCCGCAGATGGCCCAGAAAGGCTCGCCCGGGAGCCCGACCAGGGGGCCGAAGGCCTGTATGGCAGGGTTGCCGCCAGGGGCGCCGGTGCCTCGAAGCATGCCCTGCTCCTTGGCACACGTGTCTCTTCCCCATCCGCCGGCGCGGAGACCCTTGAACTTCCGCCAAACGTCGAAGGGTTTGCTCGGATAGCTCCCAATGGGTTTAGGCACGATCCTTGCCTCATTCGTAGCAGTGCTTGTGTGGTTGCGTCAAACGGGCGCTGGTCCACGAACGAGACGCGAGAAATTTAGCACAAAGGCCTAGCCCTGTCAACCAACGGTCGCTCGAGGTTACTGCCACGTAAGGCGGCTTTTGGGGGGACCTCAACATGCTATCATGGCTCATGTATGGACCAAGCCTCCCCTCCCCAGCGGCTGCCGCCGTGGTTCAAGGTACGACTGCCCGGCGGGCCGAACTATTTGAGCGTCCAACGCCTGCTCCGAGAGCACAAGCTGCACACGGTCTGCGAGGAGGCGCACTGCCCCAACATCGGGGAGTGCTTCGAGTCGGGCACGGCCACCTTCCTCATCCTGGGAGACACCTGTACCCGGCACTGCGGCTTCTGCGCCGTGGGCAGCGGCCATCCCCTGCCCCCGGACCCGCGGGAGCCGGAGAACGTCGCCCTGAGCGTCCAACGTCTGGGACTCAAGTACGCTGTCGTTACCTCGGTGACCCGGGATGACCTGCCGGACGGAGGCGCCGGCATCTTCGCCGAGACCATCCGCCGGGTTCGGGAGCTGCGTCCGGACTGCCGCATCGAGGTGCTCATCCCCGACTTCCAAGGCTCCGCCGAGGCGCTCGCCCAGGTCATGGCGGCCCGGCCCGATGTGCTCAACCACAACGTGGAGACGGTGCCCCGCCTGTATTCGCGAGTGCGGCCCAAGGCGGTCTATGGGCGTTCGCTGGAGGTGTTGGCCCGGGCCAAGGGGCTGGCGCCGGACGGCCTGACCAAGTCCGGCCTCATGGTGGGGCTGGGAGAGACCCGCGATGAGCTCCGCCAGGTCATGGCTGACCTGCGGGGCGTTGGCTGCGACCTGCTGACCATCGGCCAGTACCTGCGGCCCTCGCCCGCCCACCTCGCGGTGGAGCGCTTCTACACACCAGAGGAGTTCGCTGAGCTACGCGACGAGTCCCGACAAGTCGGGATGGGCTTCCGCGAGGTGGAGTCCGGTCCCCTGGTGCGCTCCTCCTACCACGCCGCCCGCACCTTTGGCTCGTCCGCAGCCCCTCTCTCCCCTGGAGGGAGAGAGCGCGAGTGAGGGGGAGGTCCGACGGCTCACGGCGTGGCTAGGGGCCAACCACGCCCTCACCCTTACCTCTCCCAGAGGGAGAGGGGTTTATCTCAATCCCAGGGGTCTGGGTGGGTCATTCCATTGTGCCTACCTGTTCCAGTTGCATGGGTCCTGCGGCGTAGGGGCCCCGACTCGTCGGGGTGCCCGCCCCTGGCGCGCTGTGCCAACCGGCCTAACACCTCTCCAATACCTCTGACGGTGGGCTGATCATCGTAGCGGCAATTCATGAATTGCCGCTACGATGGCACTTTGTCGGCGCCGGTACCCCCTATAGTCCCCCTTGCCAAGGGGGACTTCAGAGGGGTCCCACGGCCTGCCCTTGACAGCCGTCTTGCCCCGCGCTATCGTTCCCCCTGTCACGAATAGGCGCTGAAGGCGGGAGCAAATGGCCGAAGGCGGACCGGAAAAGGGCAAAGAGGAGAAAAGGGACCTCTTCACCGCCACGGGCGAGTTGGCCGGTGGCTACGATCTTGGTATGGCCCAGGGATATGCTCTGGACCATGCCAAGAAGACCGTAGGCGAGTATGTGGGCAAGGGCCGAGAGAAGCGCCCCCTCATGTGGGAGGTAGACAAAGCCGGCTGGAATGAGGATGCCGAGTGCTGGGAGGTAGTCCTCAGCGCCCAGCCCGCCCGGACGCCGGTTCAGCAGAAGGGCATTTGGCTCTACCACGTGCGGCCCATGGGCGGGCTGCTGCCCGGCACTCCCCTGCTCCGGCAGGAGCTGCTCTACACTCTTCCCAAGGCCAAGGGCAACGGGCGGCTGTTCCTGGCCCTGGCCGTAGTGGTGGCCCTGAGCATAGTAGGTGGGGGTGGGGCCAGAGCGGCGTTGGGCCGCTGGCCGTGGGAGGCTAGCCCTATCGCCCTCATGGCCCTGCCTACGCCCACGCCTAGACCAACGACTACCACGATGCCAACCCCAACGGTCGCGCCGGTGGCCACACCTACGCCAACCGCCACGCCTAAGCCAATGCCGACACCCATATCGCCGCCCACCGCCAGGCCAACGCCAACCGCCACGCCCATGCCGCCACCCTTGGCCGGTCGCATCGCCTTCACCTCCAACCGGGACGGCAACCACGAAATCTATGTCATGAACGGCGACGGAACCAACCAGCGACGCCTGACCAACAATGCTGCGGACGACGTCTGGCCCACCTGGAGCCCGGACGGCAAGTCCATCGCCTTCACGTCAAACCGGGATCGCACCGCTGAGATCTATGTGATGAACGCCGACGGAACCAACCAGCGACGGCTGACCAACAACGCCGCGGAGGAGAGGTGGCCCGCTTGGAGCCCCGCCGGGAAGTACATCGCCTTCACGTCGTACCGGGACGGCAACTGGGACATCTATGTCATGAACGCCGATGGAACCAACCAGCGACGCCTGACCAACAACGCCGCGGAGGAGAGGTGGCCCGCTTGGAGCCCCGACGCCACGTCGATCGCCTTCGAGTCAAACCGGGACGGCAATTTCGAAATCTATGTGATGAATGTCGACGGCACCAACCAACGACGCCTGACCAACAACCTCGCAGACGATTGGATGCCCGCCTGGAACTCGGACGGTAAGTCCATCGCCTTCATGTCGAAGCGGGATGGCACCCCTGAGATTCACGTGATGAACGACGACGGCACAGGCCAGCGACGCCTGACCAACAACGGCGCAGACAATAGGTACCCGGTGTGGAGTCCTGACGGCAAGCTCATTGCCTTTATTTCGGGTGGCGAGCCAAACTGGCAGATCTATGTGATGACGGCCGACGGCACTGACCAGCGCAACATCAGTAACAACCGTGCCAAAGAGACGGACCCCGCCTGGGGGCCGTAGCTGCAAACCGCTCCTTCATGTGTCCTTCTTCGCCCTTCTGCGGAAGGGCGAAGAATCCGTACTCCCCGGCCATGAGCGTGGCAGCAGCAGACCAGGGGCACGGATTCTTCACTCGTGCCGGTGCGCCGGGACTTGTTCAGAATGACAGGGGGGACGGCATACGCCCTACGTGCTTCGGGTCGCCTGGCAGAACAGGCGGGCGAGTTAGGAAACCTGCCCTGCGGATGCATGAGCGTTCCCCAAGACAGCGCAAGGGCGAGGCAGCGCCTCGCCCCTACGGTATCCTCACGCCCGCACCTTCAGTTCGGCCCCGGACTATGTCAAACGTAGGGGCGCACGGCTGTGCGCCCCTACGGATTGCTCCCGTAGCCCGTAGCCCGTAGCCCGTAGCCCGTAGCCCGTTATCTCCCCTTCCACTGGGGCTTGCGCTTCTCGGCAAAGGCCTGGGGGCCTTCGATGTAGTCCACGCCCTTCAGGTTGACGCGGTTGATCTTGGCGCCCAGCATCTTGGCCTCTTCCGCGCCCGTATCCAGGCTGCGCCAGATGGCCTCTACGGACAGCATCGTGGCCAGGGGCGCCTTCTCGGCAATGACCTGAGCGATCTGCGTGGCCGTGGACACCAGGTCCTTCAAGGGGACCACCTGGGAGACCAGCCCCACGCGATAGGCCTCCTTGGCGTCCATGCGCTCCTTGCTGCCCATGAGCACCATGCGCATGACCCGCTCCAGGGGGATGCGCCGGCTGAGGCCGATAGGCTCGATCCACGAGACCCAGCCGATCTCCAGGTGGGTGTCGAAGAAGGTCGCGTTCTCCGAGCAGATGCAAATGTCGGTGTCGGCGATGAAATGGAGGCCGCCGCCCACCACCATGCCGTTGACGGCGGTGACTATGGGCTTGAAGCAATCGTTCATGCGGGCGGTAATGCGCAGCTTGCTGGCGGTATCACGATAGCGGTCCTCGGCGTCCAGACCCTCAATAGGGCCTAGCTCCGCGGACTCCTTGACATCCACGCCGCAGCAGAAGGCGCGGTCCCCGGCGGCGGTGACTACCGCCACCCGCACGTTGGGGTCGTACCGCACGTCGTCCCACACCTTGTAGAGCTCGGTGTTCATCTTGTTGGTGAAGGCGTTGAGGGACTGGGGACGGTTTAGCGTGATGGTCGCGATGTGGTCCTTCTTCTCGTAGCGGACGGTCTCGTAGGTCATGGGGCCTCCTTTGAGCGAATAGCCTGGTAACGACAGCGCTAGCTTATAATCTGCATTTGGGGGTGTCAAGGCGAAAGCTAGCGGCCCCGACCAGCAGATGTTGGCCAGACAAGTTCACACTTGTGCGTTGGGCGAATCGGTTGCTCTTGTCGTCATTGCGAGGAGTCCCGATTTCATCGGGACGACGAAGCAACCTACAGACAGAGCCACAGGCCGAAGATTGCTTCGCTGCGCTCGCAATGACGGGAGGCGGTTCCCCCTACGATAGCCAACTGCAAATGCTATGCCGCAGGGAGAGGCAAGGTGAAGGTGGTGGTAAACACGGGCTGGCCAGTTGCCGCGAGGCCACGCTCGGTCAAGACGCGCTCCAGTTGCCCTGTTTCTCGTAAGGTGTCCAGGTAAAGCTCCGTCGCATCCACCAGGTTGGCATAGGCGTCTTCCACGCTGTCCCCACATGTGGCCACGTCAAGCTCAGGACAACGGCCCACGAACTGCGTGCCTTCCGGCTCAATTACCGCAGTTAACCTTAGCTCCGTTTCATTAGTCGTTGCCATTGCCTGCTCCTATCGCTTGGGCGTCTATTGTATCATCGAGTGGCAATCTGGCCAACAGCAGGGCGCATGACAGACACCATCTTCTACCACGCCAACGTGCTCACCCAGGACCCGCTGCGGCCCCGGGCGGAGCTTGTCGCCGTTGAGCATGGGCGTATCGCTTGGGTGGGCACGGACGATGACCTGGCCCACCTCCAGAGGCCGGGAACGCGCCTGGTGGACTGCGAGGGGTACACCTTGCTCCCGGGCTTCGTGGATGCCCACATGCACTTTATGGCCCTGGCGGGTCCCGATGCATCGGGACTGGCGGTGGACTGCCGCCCGTCAGCGGCGGCGTCCATCCCCGAGCTGATCGCCGCCGTCCGCCAGCGGGCAGAGCGGGTCCCGCCGGGCGCCTGGATGCGGGCGGCGGGCTACAACGAGTTCTACCTCCAAGAACGGCGACACCCCACGCGCTGGGACCTGGACCAGGCAGCGCCGGAGCACCCCGTCAAGCTTACCCATCGCTCAGGACATGCCTGCGTGCTCAACAGCCTGGCCCTGCGGCTGGCCCACATCAGCGAGGAGACCCCGGAGCCACCCGGTGCCCTCTTCGAGCGGGACCTGGACTCGGGCAAGCTGACCGGCCTGCTGTTCGGCATGGGGCGGTATCTGGAAGCGGTGCTGCCCCCACTGAGTGACCAGGAGTTGACTGCCGGGGCGCGTTTGGCTTCCCTGGAGTGCCTGAGCCACGGTGTCACAACCGTGCACGACGCCACAGAGAGCAACAGCTTGGGTGACTGGCACACCTTCAAGCGCCTCCGAGCGGAGGGCGTGCTGGTGCCACGGCTCACCATGATGGTGGGCTGCCGGACGTTAGACGACGTGCAGGCGGCGGGCCTGGCCCACGGCTCCGGCGACGCCCGGCTGAGGCTAGGCTGGGCGAAGGTCATGCTGGATGAGACCACCGGCAAGCTAGAGCCGTCGCCGGAGGTGCTGACTTCCCTCGTCCTGCGCGCGCAGGCCCTGGGCTGGCCGGTGGCCATCCACGCCATCGAGGAGCGGGCCATTGCCGCCGCCCTCGATGCGCTGGAGATGGCCCTAACCCCTAGCCCCTTCCCTAAGAGGGAAGGGGAACACGTCTCACCTCCCCGTATCGGGGAGGGGTTGGGGGAGAGGGCCGTCTCCCCTTCCCGTATCGGGAAGGGGCCGGGGGTTAGGGCCGTGCCCCGTCACCGCATTGAGCACTGCTCCGTCTGTCCACCGGCGTTGCTGGCCCGGTTAGCGCGGGTGCGGCCCGTGGTGGTCACCCAGCCGGGCTTTATCTACCACAGCGGGGAGCGCTACCTGGCGGAGGTGGACCCGGTCCAACGGCCCTGGCTCTACCGCATGGGGTCCATGCTGCGGGTGGGCCTGGAGGTGGCCGCTGGCTCTGATGCGCCGGTGGTGCCTGTAGACCCTATAATGGGCATCTATGCCGCCGTCACCCGCCGGGCCGAGAGCGGCCAGGAGGTGCTGCCACAAGAGGCGGTCTCCATACCTCAGGCGCTGCGGGCGCATACGCTGGGCGCCGCATATGCTATGGGGTTGGAGTCGGAGATAGGCTCCCTGTCTGTGGGCAAGCGCGCGGACATGGTCCTGCTCAGCGACGACCCTACGCAGGTGCCCGCCGAGGCGTTGAAAGACGTTCGGGTTGAAGCTACCTACCTTGCAGGGCAGATGGTCTGGCAGACGTAGACCCCGAGACCGTTTGGAAACCGGAGCGTGAGGCACCTGGCCCCGCCCTGATGGTCATCAACAATTTATAGTGCCAATTGTGCGGCAGCACCATTGTCATTCTGAGTCCCTCCGCACCGGGACGAAGAACCCGTGCCCCCTGGTTTGACCTAGCGCCGAGACACGGATTCTTCGGTCGTCCTTAACCGCAGTCCCGATGCGTCGGGATCAGAATGACAGGTAATTGTCGCCCTATTTAGTTGATGACCATAAGGGCGGGGGATAGGCGGTCTCGGCCCTCGTCGTTGACAAACATGGTATAATGCGCATTTGGTTTTAGGGTGTTTGTTCAACTTTTATCAAAGGGTGGGGCACATCATGAGGATTCTTCTCGTTCAGCCACCTATCCCTGCGCTACAGGTCGGCTACTCGCGGATGATTATGACCGAGCCGCTGGCGCTGGAGATGGTGGCAGCCTCCGTACCTGAGCACGAGGTCAGGCTCATTGACCTGAGGATGGACCCCGACCTTGCCGGGGTGCTCCAGAAGTTCCAGCCCCAGATAGTGGGTGTCACGGGCTTCACGGTGCACGTGCCCAGCATGCTCAGGATATGCCAGCAGGTGAAGCACGAGCTACCTTCCGCGGTCACTGTGGTGGGTGGATACCACGCGAGCCTCTGCCCCCAGGACTTGGACCAGCCAGCCGTGGACATCATCGTTCGGGGAGAGGGTGAGGTCACCTTCCCCGAGCTGGTGCACGCCCTGGAGACGGGTGGCAACCTGGCAGAGGTGGACGGTATCAGCTATCGCCAGGACGGTCACCTGGTCGCCAACAAGTGGCGTCCCGCCACCAAGAAGCTCGACTCCCTTCCCTCAGCCGATTATCACCTCTCCGATGCCTACCGCCATCAGTACCATTTCCAGTTTTGGGAGAACCCGTACCTGGTGGAGACGGCCCGCGGCTGCCCCTACCGCTGCACCTTTTGCGCCGTGTGGAAGTTCCACCAGGGCATGTGTCGGCTGCGCGCCCCGGAGCGAGTGCTAGAGGAGTTGGCCCCACTACCCACCGACATGGTGTGTTTCGTGGACGACAACTTCTGGCAGAACCTTAACCGTTCGGCGCACCTGGCCACCCTGATCAAGGACGCCGGCCTCAAAAAGCGGTACTGGATCCAGGCCCGGGCCGACAGCATCGTGCGCCGCCCGCGCATCGTGGAGCAATGGGCCGGCGTCGGGCTGAGCGCCGCCCTCATCGGCTTCGAGAAGTTCCGCGATGACGAGCTTGTGGGGGTGAACAAACATAGCTCGGTGTCCATCAACGAGAAGGCCGCGGCCATCATGAAAGCGAACGGGGTGGATATATGGGGCGCCTTTATCGTTGACCCGCAGTGGACCGGCGAGGACTTCGATGCCCTCATCGAATACGTGCACAAACTCGAAATACGTTTTCCTTTCTTTACTATCTTGACCCCGCTGCCGGGAACAGCTTTCTTTCAGGAGAAACTACATGAGCTAAAGACGAGGAACTACGAGGTCTACGATCTTCTACATACTGTCCTGCCTACCAAGCTGCCCCTTGAGGAGTTCTACGCCCACATGGCCCGTCTCTATGCCAGCACCACTCTGGGCTGGGCAGAGATGAAACGGCGCATCCGGGCGGGGATTATCCCACCCTCTGCCCTGGGCCGCGCCCGCGCCATCCTGGAGCAGGTCACCGACCCCCAGGCCTATCTGGTGGGCAACCGGCAGCCAGCCTAGGCAGGTCCATTGTTCTGTGGGGAGGACTTATCTTGTCAAGTCAACAACGACGTGTAGTCGTCACGGGCATGGGGGTAATCAGCCCCCTGGGCCTGGATCTGGAATCTACATGGCAAGCCCTGTTGGCAGGGCGCACCGGCGTAGACCGCATATCTAGGTTTGACGCCGAGGCATTCGAGACCCGCATTGCCGCCGAGGTCAAGGGTTTCGATGCGGCGAACTTCATGGACCGCAAGGAAATCCGGCGCGCTGATCTCTTCGTTCAGTATGCCATAGCTGCCAGCCGCCAGGCCGTAAGCATGGCCGAGCTTACCATCAACGAGGAGAACGCCAACCACATCGGGGTTATCATTGGAAGCGGCATTGGCGGCATAGCCACGCTCTCCGAGCAGTTCCGGGTGCTCATGGAGAAAGGGCCCCGCCGCGTAAGTCCTTTCCTGGTGCCCATGTACGTGTGCGACATGGCCCCCAGTCAGGTGTCCATCGCCCTCGGGGCCAAGGGGCCCAACTTCAGCACCACCTCCTCTTGTGCTAGCGGCGCGGATGCCGTAGGCGTGGGTTTCGAGATCATCCACCGTGGCGACGCCCGTGTCGTCCTTGCCGGCGGCAGTGAGGCGCCGATTACCCCTATCGGTGTGGCTGCCTTCGGGCAGGCCGGGGCGTTGTCCAAGAACAACGACGATCCCGCCAAGGCCTCCCGGCCCTTCGATGCCCAACGGGACGGCTTCGTCATGGGTGAGGGCGCGGCGGTGCTGGTGCTGGAGGACATGGAGTACGCCATCAGCCGAGGCGCCCCCATCTACGCCGAGATGCTGAGCTACGGGGCCACCAGCGACGCCTACCACATCACCCATCCGCCGGAAAGCGGTGAAGGCGGAGCCCGGGCCATCGAACGGGCATTGGTCAAGGCCAAGCTCACGCCGGAGGACATCGAGTACATCAATGCTCATGGCACTTCCACCCCCATAAACGACAAGTCGGAGACCATCTCGATCAAGAAGGTGTTTGGGGAGAGGGCCTACAAGATACCCATCAGCTCCACCAAGTCCATGACCGGCCACATGCTGGGCGCGGCAGGTGCGCTGGGGGCTATTGTCAGCGTCCAGGTCATCCGAACGGGGACCGTACACCCCACCATCAACCTGGAGAAGAAGGACCCCGACTGCGACCTCGACTACGTGCCGAACGCCCCTCGCCAGGTGAGGGTGGATACCGCTATGGCCAACGCCTTCGGGTTCGGGGGGCACAACGCTTCCCTCATTTTCCGGCGCAGCCTGAACTAGTCCCGGCCTTTCGGGAGAGGCGTTGTCCCACAAGCGCTGGCAGCTAGTACGGACACCGCCGCCTGCATTTGAGATACGGGTCGGCTCCCAGATTCCCACCGGGGGAGCTGGTCGGCTGGCTAGTCAGCTTCTCGCCAACCGAGGGGTCACCGGAGATGTCGAGGCCTTCCTTTCTGCCAGCCCCAGCCTCGCCGGTGACCCCTTTCTGTTGCCCGAGATGGGGGTGGCGGTCACCCGCATCAAGTGGGCCTTACGCCAGGGGCAGCCCATTGCCATCTTCGGGGACTTCGACGCTGATGGGGTCACCGCCACAGTCCTCCTTGCCGAAGGGCTGGCCCAGTTTGGGGCCAAGGTCATCCCATACATCCCCCACCGCTTCGACGAAGGCTACGGCCTGAACCAGCCCGCCCTGGAGCACCTGGCGGAGCAGGGCGCTCGCCTGCTGATAACAGTGGACACCGGCACCACGGCCCACGCCGAGATTGGCTGGGCGCAGTCCCATGGCCTTGACGTGGTGGTAACCGACCACCACACGCCGACGTCCACCCTGCCACCGGCCTTGGCCAACATCAACCCTCGGCGGGCCGACTCCATCTATCCCTTGCCCCCGTTGGCCGGAGTAGGCGTGGCCTTCAAGCTGCTCCAGGCCCTGGGTATGAAAGAGGACACAGCGGCAACCCATGGATTGGCGCTACCCGCCAAGGATCTAGGACAGGGCGCCACGCCCTCCGGGGAAGGGGGTCTGGACCTCGTGGCCCTGGGCACAGTGGCCGACCTGATGCCGTTGCTGGGGGAGAACCGGTACATGGTCCGTCGGGGCCTGGCGGCCCTTAACCGGGGCCCTCGACTGGGGTTGCGCTGCCTCATGGCTGAGGCAGGCCTTGACCCGGGACAGGTGGACAGCGAAGCGATCTCCTTCTGCCTGGCCCCCCGGCTGAACGCTGCGGGCCGCCTGGACCACGCCTGGCACAGCTATTCCTTGCTCACCGCAGGCTCGGCGGAGGACGCCAAGAGGGATGCGGCCACCCTGGAGGCATTCAACCAGGAGCGTCAGCGGCGCACGGAGGAAGTGTGCCGGCGGGCGCAGGGGATGTTGGCCGCAGGTGGGGTGCTGCCGCCGCTGGTCATGCTGGGCGATCCAGGCTTTGACCCCGGTGTGGTCGGCATCGCTGCCAGTCACCTGGCCGACCAACTCTATCGCCCGGTGGTCCTGTTCCATCAGGGTGATGAGACCTGCCGGGGTAGCGCGCGCAGCGTCCCGGAGTTCAACGTCGTCGCTGCCCTTGGGGAGTGCCGGCCCTGGCTACTCCGTTTCGGGGGACATCCCCAGGCCGCGGGGTTCACCGCCAGACCAGACGACATGCCCCACATCCAGCAGAAGCTGGTAGACCTGGCGACCCAACAGTTGGCTGGCGTGGACCTCAGACCCCGCTTGACCATAGACGCCTTGGTCCGCTTTACCGACCTCACAGGCCCTTTCCTGCGTTTCATGGCCCTCCTGTCACCCTTTGGGCAAGGGAACCCGCAGCCCGTTTTCCTGAGTCGCCGGGTGGAAGTGGTGGAAACGCGGCCCCTGGGTAACCACGGCAGGCACCTGAGGCTCAAGCTGAGGCAGAGTGAACGGCAGACCTTAGCTACAGGGCAGGCCCCGTGGCGAGGTGGGGGGGCGGGTGGCGGCCCGGTGTGGGATGCTGTGGCCTTCGGCCTGGCTGAACGTCACGCCCTGCCGTCAGGCCTGCTGGACGTGGTCTATACCCTGGGGGTCAACTCATGGCAGGGGCAACAGTACCTGGAGCTGCGCCTGCTGGACTTCGCCGCCAGCGCGACCACGGCGGTGGCGCGATGAATCTCGCCCCTACGCATTGGGGCGTAACCCCTGATGGGCCAGCCTGGCCCTAAACGCCAGGTACGGAATAGTCGCCAGAAGCAGCGCCAGGGCGATTATCTGGGCTGCGTTGAGGCCAACCAGCACAGGCGCATTGCCACCCCGCAGGAAGCTGATGAAAAAGCGCCCGAAGGAGTACATCGCCAGATAGGCGGCGAACAGGGCGCCATCTGGCCGCAGGCGGTCCCGTAGCCTGAGCAGGACAGCCAGCACGAGGAGGTCCCAGACCATCTCGTATGCAGGCGTGGCGTGGGTAGGCACGTCCAGGGGTGCAAAGGAGCTCGGGTTGGTGTAGACCAGGGCGAAGGGGAAGTCGGTGGGCGCGCCGTAGGCATCCCCGTTGATGAGGCAGCCCAGGCGGCCGATGGCCTGAGCCACGAGCAGAGCGGGGGCGGCCAGGTCGGCCAGGCGGGCCACCGGGTAGCCCTTCAGCCGAGCATAGATGGCGCCGCCGGCGACGCCGCCCAGAATGGCCCCGTATACCGCCAGGCCACCCCTCCAGATGACAAAGAGCTCCATGGGGTGTTGGGCATAGTAGTCGAAGGTGTCAATGAGCGTGAACAGTCGGGCGCCGATGATGCCGCCCAGGACACCCCACAAGGCCACGCCGTACACGCAGTCCTCGGGTAATCCTCTTGCCCTCCCCCAGCGCAGGGCAAGGTATATGCCGACCACCACCGCCACGAAGGTGAGTAGGCCGTGCCAGGAGAGGACAAAGGGCCCGACGGCAGCGATGTCCGAGTCCAGGCCAATCCTAATCATCCCGCGCCTCCCGTCCAGCCCCGGATGTCAGGGCGCCCCACTGCGCCCTGACATCCGACTGCGCAGGTCCATCTGTAGGGGCGGCCCGATGGCCCCAGGCGGCACCTACAGTCCCAACCAGTGCCTTACGCCTGTGCTTGCGGGGCCTGTGTTTCTGTGGTGGGTGGCTCCTGGGTCTGGCTGACCAGCCGAGCGCGGAAGGCCAGGAAGGCAACGGTCGCCCCCAGCACCACCAGGGCGATGACCTGCGCCGCTGTCAGTCCCGCCAGCACCTGGGAGTTGTGGCTGAAGAAGCTGGTGAAGAATCGCCCGATGGAGTACAGACCCAAGTAGGCGGCGAATAGGGCGCCTTCGGGCTTGAGTCGGCCCCGGAGCTTGAGCAGGATGCCCAACACCAGCAGGTCCCAGACGATCTCGTATATGGGGAAGGCGTGTGTGGGCACTCCGAGCATGTCGGCTGGAATATACGAGTTGGGGTTGGTGTAGATGATGCCGAAGGACAGGGTAGTGGGGGAGCCATAGGCATCCCCATTGACGATGCAGCCCAGTCGGCCAATGGCCTGGGCCGTGATTATGGCCGGGGCCGTCAGGTCGGCTAGGCGCCCCACGGGGTAGCCCTTCCTGACGCAACAGAGCACCCCGCCGGCGAAGCCGCCCAGGATTGCCCCGTATATCGCCAGACCCCCTTGCCACAATGTGAAGATGGCCGCGGGGTTCTCCACATAATAGTCGAAGGTGTCAATCAGCGTGAAGAGCCGGGCGCCCACGATACCCCCGATGATACCCCACATGGCCACGTTGTAGACCCAGTCGCTGGGGATGCCACGCTGCCGCCCCCAGCGCACCACCAAGGCCACGGCCACCGCCACAGCAGCGAAGATGGCCAGGCCATACCAGGAAAGCGCGAAAGGTCCCAAATGGATGATAGTTGGGTCCAAGCCGACTCGGATCATGCTAATCCCTCCAGTCCAAGTCCTAATGGTAGAACTCTTGGGCCAAACCGTCAACGTGGCCCAAGGTCAGTGGCGGTTTTCAAGTTGCCCAAAGGCCCCCGAAGCTGGCCCCAAGAATCGCGATTGGGGCGTTTGCTGGATGGGGTCCAGAGTGGCAGCATCTTCACCTGGCGGGTGAACGAGAACCAGGCAGGCGTAACCGTCATTGAAAGGAGCCGAGCGACGAAGTCCCGACGTGTCGGGAACGTTGACTCGGTCCGGAGATTGCTTCGCTGCGGCTCGCAATGACGGAAAGGAACTCCCAGTCTACGGTCTACATGTCCCAATGCGGCGAGCACGTACAGCCTGAATCGCTCTCTTGGGGACCGCAGCGGTGCTTGACGGTGGCCGAGGGAGCGGCCTAATATGGGTAGTTGGAGGTTGCGATGCCCCTTTACGAGTATACATGCACTAGTTGCGAACACCGCTTCGAGGTCCTGCGCTCTATGGCCAAGGCCGATGACCCTGCGGCTTGCCCCCGCTGCTCCAATAGCGGGCAGCGGCGGGTGTCTCGGGTAGCCTCCTTTGCCAGGGGTGAGGACGGCGTGCTCAGCCCTGTGGGTGGTGGGTCCTCCTGTGGCGGCTGCTCCTCGGGCAACTGCGGTTCCTGCTCGGTCTAGCACAGACCCGGACTCAAACCGCACGGTGAGTCGGAGCCCTGGAGCGCCAGGGCTCCACTTGTTTTCCAGGGAGGTCCCCTAACGCCGGCATGAGCGCGGACGAGCGCCTGGAGTGGGAGCGTCGCTACGGTGAGGTCGGCTACCAGCCCGAGTGGGAGCCTTCGCCGCTGCTCGCGGAGTGGGTGTTGCGCTTGCCCAGGGGGCGGGCGCTAGACCTCGCCTGCGGCGCCGGGCGCAACGCCCTCTACCTGGCCAGCCAAGGCTACCAGGTAGATGCCGTAGACATCGCTGCCTCTGCCCTGACCCTGGGCCGGCAGCGGGCCGCGGACAAGGGCCTATCGGTCAACTGGATTCAGGCCGACCTGGACACCTACGTTCTTCCCCCCAATACCTACGACGTCATCGTGGTCTCCTTCTACATGAACCGGGCGCTGGCACCTGCATTGGTCACGGTGCTCAAGCCGGGTGGCGTGCTGGTCTACGAGCACCACCTGCGCGTGCCCGGCGCTGTGGAAGGGCCGCGTAACCCAGAGCACCGCTTTGCCCCGGGTGAGCTGCCCCGCCTATTCTCCAGTTTACAGGTCCTACACTATGCCGAAGAGACGCACCGGGAAGCTGAGCGGGTAGCGGCCTACGCTAGGCTCGTGGCAAGAAAACCGTAGCGGCAATTCATGAATTGCCGCTACGGGGCTGGGGGCTAGCGCTGTCGGGTGCGGGCCAGTACCCAGCCACTGAGGGCCGCTATTAGCACCGCCTCGACGGTTACCGCGGCTGCGATGAACAGTGTGGCCTGAAGGAAGAAGCCCTCGGTGAACAGGCGGGTGAGCATGTACTGGGCCGGGTCGAGCTGCCAGAACAGGTTAGAGAAGCTCACGATGTGGAACAGGTAGAACAGCCAGCCGAAATCCACCGCAGACCAAATGCCCACCACCAGCAGAGTAGCCAACGTGAGCAGCCCGCCGTAGAAGGCCAACCGCAGCAGAGGCCGGACCGCAGACCGGCGCCTCAGTGCCAGACGCAGCGCGGCGTACCCCCCAAGGTAGGCCAGAGACAGTCCGGCTACCCAATAGACCTTGTGCACCAGGTCCTTCACGTCTTTCATGTGGATGATCTCCCGCTGTTGAAATAGTGGGCGCACCTGTCCCTGCATTTCGACCTGGGGAGCGAAGTCCGTTTCCCCGTTGTTGAAGTAAGCGATCATATCCCGCGCCATCTGGCGCAGGGCCTCGGGCTTGATCCCAGTCTCCGTGCTGATGTCGAAGTGGTCGAAACCGTAGTAGTAGAGACGCGGCTGGTTTACGGTGAGGGCGCCGGTGAACATCATCAGGAAGATGGGGAGGGCCAGCACCCACAGCCCGGCCGCCAACCATCCCACCCCAGTCAACGCCTTCCAGAACGCGGGTGCTCCGCCGTTGTGCGCAGCGGGCGTGGGGCTATTGCTCCGTGAGTGCTTCATGGCTGGCATTGTAGACTACGCTGCCAGGCATTTCCACCCAAGCCCACGCCCGTCCCCTTAACCCAGATGTTACATGGGCTTAATCGAGACGTTACGGCAGCTTAACGTCTCGGTAACACCGGCTTGCCAGAATAGGGGGCAAGTAACACTGTGAAGGAGGGAACAATGCCAGTCGAAGCCGTGTTTGCAGGAGTAGCCTTTGTCGGGATGTTTGTAGCGTGGGCGGTGGCGCCGAGCTTCCTCCGCAAGCGCCACACCTCGAAGGTAGACAGCGAGGAGTCAAGGTAGCCGGTGTCGGTATTCCGATGTTGCGAAAGGAGCGTTGCCATGTTGAGGACCAAGTTGGCCCTTCCGTTACGTAGCCTGGGAAGCCTGGGCGATTCACGACTGTTGAGGAAGTCCCCCATACGACAGGGGCTGGCCCTGGTCGTCATGCTCGCTCTGCTGAGTATGGCCTTCTGGGGTGTCCCGGCCCTGACGACGGCCGCCGACCCTACGGGCGCTGACACCCTGAAAGCCAACCCTAACGCCGCGGTCAACATGGCCTGGACCTTGATCACCGGGTTCCTGGTGTGGTTTATGCAGTTGGGGTTCGCCTTCCTGGGCGCGGGCCTAATCCGCTCCAAGAACCAGGTGAACTACTGGACCAAGAGCTTCATGGACTTCTGCATTGCCTCGCTGGGTTTCTGGGCATTCGGCTTCGCCCTCATGTTCGGCGGCTCTAAGCTGTTTCCAGGGCTGGAGCAGGGCAATGCGCTGTTCGGGTTCTCCGGTTTCTTCCTGAGCGGCGATAGCTATGACGTCTCTACCATCATGATGTGGTTCTTCCAGATGGTGTTCGCGGCGACAGCCGCCACCATTGTGGCCGGGGCTGTGGCCGAGCGGATGAAGATCACCGCCTATCTGGCCTACAGCTTCATCATCGGGGCCATCATCTACCCGGTGTATGGCAAGTGGATATGGGGTGGTGGCTGGCTGAGCACGCTGGAGATTGGCGGCGCAGTGGGCGCCCGGGACTTCGCTGGATCCGGTGTGGTTCACCTTGTGGGCGGTCTGACGGCGCTGGTGGGCGCGGCCATGGTGGGCGCCCGCATCGGCAAGTTCAACAAGGATGGCACCTCCAACGTGCTGAGGGGGCACAACGTGCCCTACGTGGTCATTGGGACGTTCATCCTCTACTTCGGCTGGTTCGGATTCAACCCGGGCAGCACCCTGGCCGCCACGGACCTGCGCATCTCCGTCATTGCGGTGACCACCTTCCTGGCCGGCGCCACCGGCGCGGTAGTTGCCTTCTACTGGAGCCTCGTCAAGACGGGCAAGGCCGACATCATCATGGCCTGCAACGGCGCCTTGGCCGGACTCGTTGGCATCACGGCGGGCACGGCCTTCGTGCCCCCCTGGGCAGCGGTGGTCATTGGAGCGGTGGCTGTGCCGGTCATGATGGCCATGGCAGCCTTCGTCGAGCGCGTGCTCAAGGTAGACGATGCGGTAGGGGCGGTGGCCGTCCACGCCGGCGGCGGTATCTGGGGCCTGCTCGCAGTGGGTATCTTCGCCGACGGCACGTACCTGGGCGTCAGCGGGCTGATCACCGGCCAAGTCGGCCAGCTCATTTTGCAGGTGATTGACATAGCAGCAATCTTCGCTTGGGTGCTGCCCACGGCATTCCTCACCTTTTGGACCATCAACAAGACCATTGGGCTACGGGCCAGTCGGGAGGAGGAGCTATTGGGGCTGGATGTTCCCGAGCACGGACTTGAGGCCTATCCCGCCGAGCTCCCGGCCATGGCCGGCGCCAGCAGCGGATGGGCGGAGTAGGGGCGCACAGCCGGTCGCCCCTTGGGTGAGGGGGGGGTGGCATGGGGGCGGGGCATGGCCCCGCCCCCGGGGGCCGCAGTGCCGACACAGTAACCGAGACGTTACATCCCGTTAACAGGCGGGAAACAACCCCCCCTCAGAATATGACCTATTACGCTTTGGGGGAATGCCAATGACAATTGACAGTGGGGACACCGCCTGGCTCTTGGCCTCCGCAGCTCTGGTGCTGGTGATGACGCCAGCCCTGGCCTTCTTCTATGGAGGCATGGTGCACAAGAGACACGCCCTGGGCACGATCATGCAGAGCTTCATCATCGTGGCCATTATCAGCGTGCAGTGGGTGCTCTGGGGTTATAGCCTGGCCTTCGGGCCGGACAAGTGGGGCATCATCGGTGGGCTGGACTGGCTGGGCCTGCGCAACGTGGGACTGGAGCCCAACGCCGACTACGCGGGGACAGTGCCCCACCAGGCGTTCATGATCTTCCAGGGGATGTTCGCCGTCATCACGCCCGCCCTGATTACCGGCGCCTTCGCTGGCCGGATGAAGTTCAAGGCGTTTCTTATCTTCATTGTACTGTGGGCGACCCTGGTCTACGACCCGGTAGCCCATTGGGTATGGGGAACGGGTGGCTGGCTCCGCGGGCTGGGCGCCCTGGACTTCGCCGGGGGCACCGTGGTCCACATCAGTGCGGGAGTTGCTGCGCTGACCGCTGCTCTGGTCCTGAGGAAGCGGACCCACTTCGGCATGGGTGCTGAGGAGCCGCACAACATCCCCTTTATCGTGCTGGGGGCAGGACTCCTCTGGTTTGGCTGGTTTGGCTTCAATGCGGGCAGCGCCCTGGGGTCTGGTGCCCTGGCGACCAGTGCGTTTGTGGTCACCAACACGGCTGCTGGTATGGCTGGCGTGACCTGGATGACCATGTCCTGGTGGCTGGGTGGCAAGCCCAGCGTGGTGGGCGCCGCCTGCGGGGCGGTGGCCGGCCTGGTGGCCATAACGCCGGCCTCGGGATTCGTGACGCCCATGGCTGCTGTGATCATCGGCCTCATGGCTGGGGTGTTGTGCTACCTGGCGTGCCGCCTGCGGGCGAGGCTCAAGCTGGACGACTCCCTGGACGTCTGGGGCTGTCACGGCGTCGGCGGCACGGTGGGGGCGCTGGCCACGGGGCTTTTTGCCACCGTAGCCATCAACGCAGCCGGCAACAACGGGCTGTTCTATGGAAACCCGGGGCAGCTCTGGGCACAGTTTGTGGCGGTGGCCGTGGTCTGGGTCTATTCCTTCGTGGTCACGCTTGCCATCCTGAAGGTGCTAGATAAGGTCATGGGCGTCTGCGTGGAGCACGACGAAGAAGAGGTGGGCTTGGACCTCTCCCAGCACGGTGAGCGAGCTTACGTCTAGGTCAGTCTCCGTGCCCATAGGGGAAACATTGGCGTTACATGGGTGTAACTTTGCCGAAACACGAGGAGGCCAGAATGGGGGCTAATTTCGCCACGAGGACAAGTAATGGTAAACAGCGGAGATACCGCCTGGCTGCTGGCCTCCTCGGCACTGGTGCTCATGATGACCCCGGCCTTGGCCTTCTTCTACGGGGGCATGGTGCACCGGAGGCACGCCCTGGGCACCATAATGCAGAGCTTCGTTGTCATTGCGCTCATCAGTGCGCAGTGGGTGCTCTGGGGATACAGCCTGGCCTTTGGGCCGGACAAGGGAGGGCTGATTGGCGGCTTGGACTGGCTGGGCCTGCGCGGGGTGGGGGCCGACCCCAACCCGGACTATGCCCCAACGGTCCCACACCAGGCGTTCATGATCTTCCAGGGCATGTTCGCTGTCATCACTCCGGCCCTGATTACTGGGGCCTTCGCCGGCAGGATGAAGTTCAAGGCCTTTCTGATCTTCGTGGTGCTGTGGTCCACCCTGGTGTACGACCCGGTGGCCCATTGGGTATGGGGCGCCGGAGGCTGGCTGCGTAACATGGGTGCCCTGGACTTTGCGGGGGGGGCTGTGGTGCACATCACCTCGGGAGTAGGGGCGCTGGCTGCCGCTCTGGCGTTGAGGCGTCGCTTCCACTTTGGCACGGGGCCTGACGAACCCCACAACGTCCCGTTCATCGTACTGGGGGCGGGTTTGCTCTGGTTTGGCTGGTTCGGGTTCAACGCCGGAAGCGCCCTGACCTCCGGGGCAGTGGCTACCAGTGCCTTCGTGGTGACGAACACCGCGGGCGCGATGGGCGGCCTGACGTGGATGACGCTCTCTTGGTGGCTGGGTGGTAAGCCCAGCGTGGTGGGAGTGGCCTCGGGAGCGGTGGCAGGTCTGGCCACTGTCACCCCCGCGTCGGGCTTTGTGACCCCCATGGCGGGCGCCATCATTGGCGTGGGCGCAGGGGCATGCTGCTATTTCGCCTGCCGTCTGCGGGCCAGGCTGAAGCTGGATGACTCTCTGGATGTGTGGGGGGTCCACGGAGTGGGGGGCACGTTGGGTATCCTGGCCGCTGGCCTGTTCGCTACGGTGGCGGTCAACGCCGCGGGCAGGGACGGCCTCTTCTATGGGCAGCCGGGGCAGTTTCTCACCCAGTTGTTGATGGTAGCAGTGGTCTGGGGATACTCCTTCGTTCTCACCTTCGTGATTCTGAAGGTTCTGGACAAGGTGATGGGCGTGTGTGTGGAGCACGACGAGGAAGAGATGGGCCTGGACCTCTCCCAGCACGGCGAGCGAGCTTACGTCTAGAGCGAGGTAAAGACTGATGGTTAAGGTAGAAGCAATCCTGAGACCCGAGAAGGTAGACCACGTCAAGAATGCCCTTGCGGCCCAGGGTTTTGTAGGGCTGAACGTGGTGAACGTCACCGGGCGGGGCGCTCAGAAGGGTATCACCTACGAGGGACGTACCGGGCAGAAGGTCACCCTGGACATGTTGCCCAAGGTGAAGCTGGAGCTGGTCGTCCGGGATGCCGACGCCCAGAAGGTGGCGGACATCATCGTGGGGGCTGCCCGTACGGGCAGCATCGGCGACGGCAAGATCTTCCTCAGCCCGGTGGCGGATGTAATCCGGGTCCGCACTGGTGAGCGTGGGGAGAAAGCGATCTAGACCCCCCATAGTCCCCCTTGCTAAGGGGGACTATGGGGGGGGTAACCAAGATGTTACACAGCCCTAACATGTCGGAAACATGCGATGGCCATAATCGAAGCTATCTTGCAGCCTGCGTGATGTGCTGAACAAGCAAAGGAGAAAACCATGGAGTTCGTCGTAGCGATGGTAGCGTTCTTGGCCCTGTTCACATCCTGGGCAATCCTGCCCCTGCCCACCCGGCGCAAGTAGCTGAAACACCGCCGTAATATTCCTGTAACATTGCCGAAACAATCAGGCCCCAGAATGGGGGCAAAACTTGCGCTCGTCAAAGAGAGGAACATATAGCTATGGCTGTTCGTAGACACACCAGGCCCCAGAGCCCGGAAGAGGTCATCGCTCTGTGCAAAGAGAAGGGCATTGACATCGTTGACTTCAAGTTCATTGACCTCCCGGGCACCTGGCAGCATTTTTCTATCCCGGCGCAGACCCTGGAGAAGGACATGTTCGAGGAGGGGCTGGGCTTCGATGGTTCCTCCATCCGGGGGTTCCAGGAGATCCACGAGAGCGACATGCTCCTGGTCCCGGATGCGGCGACTGCCTTTGTGGACCCCGTCCTCAAGGTGCCCACGCTCTCTATCATTTGCAACGTGCGCGACCCGGTGACGGGCAAGCCCTACACCCGCGACCCGCGCTACGTGGCCCAGAAGGCCGAGGCCTATCTCAAGAAGTCACGCGTCGCCGAGACCTCCTACTGGGGGCCGGAGCTGGAGTTCTTCGTCTTTGATGGCGTGCGCTTTGACCAGACCGTCAACTCGGGGTACTACTACATAGACTCCGCGGAGGGCGCCTGGAACTCGGGCCAGCAGAGCGGAAACGGCAATGGCAACGGCCACAACGTGGGCTACAAGCCCCGGCCTAAGGAAGGGTACTTCCCGGTGCCACCCACAGACTCCCTCCAGGACTTTCGTTCCCGGGCCATCCTGCGCATGATCGAGGCGGGCATCAATATCGAGGTGCACCATCACGAGGTGGCCACCGCCGGCCAGGGCGAGATTGACATGCGCTATGATACCCTGGTCCGCATGGCCGACAATGCCCTCCTTTTCAAGTACATCCTGAAGAACACGGCCGTCGAGGAGGGCAAGACGGTCACCTTCATGCCCAAGCCCCTGTTCGGGGACAACGGCACGGGGATGCACGTCCATCAAAGCCTGTGGAGCAATGGCGTTAACCTGTTCTTCGACGCCGAGGGCTACGGCCAGGTGAGCGAGTTGGCCCTGCACTACATCGCGGGGCTAATCAAACACTCCCCGGCGTTGCTGGGCCTGTGCGCACCCACTACCAACTCCTACCGGCGCCTGGTACCGGGCTATGAGGCTCCGGTGAACCTGGCTTACTCCCAGCGGAACCGCAGCGCCTGCGTGCGCATCCCTATGTACTCCAAGAGCCCCAAGACCAAGCGCCTGGAGTACCGCTGCCCGGACGCCACCGCCAACCCCTATCTGGCCTTTTCCGCCATGCTCATGGCCGGGCTGGACGGCGTACGCCGCAAGCTCGACCCAGGGCAGCCCCTGGACAAGGATATCTTCACGTTGCCCAAGGAAGAGGCGGCCAAGGTGCCCCAGGTCCCCGGCTCGCTGGACGAGAGCCTGCGCGCCCTGGAGCGGGACCACGACTTCCTGCTGGAGGGCGGCGTCTTCACCGAGGACGTGATAGCGACCTGGTTGGACTACAAGCGCAAGCGTGAGTTGGACCCCGTTCGCCTGCGCCCCCACCCCTACGAGTTCTACCTGTACTTCGACGCATAACGGTAGGGGCATGGCGCGCCATGCCCCTACGGCCGGTAGGGGCGCCCCGATGGACCATCGGAGCGCCCTTTCTGTGTCTTGGGCCACTACGCTTGTGAATATTGGAGCTATTTGCTGGGCGGTGCTCTCATGCTATGTTATGCGCATGAGCCCTGATGATGTGCTATGGAAGCTTGAACTTCATACTCGAACCAAGCACGAAATACTGCGACGATACCTGTCGGCTTGGTTCCCGATTCTCGCCCCATTCAAGCCTGTCCCATAAATGTAGTGCACAGGTTCACTTTCCCATCAGACAAGCAACTATGGCCTGTTGGTGCGAGCTATCTCCCACCAAGACCGAGCAAGGAGAGGGGGACACACGACAACTCCCCTTCCCTGTTGAGTAAAGAGCCCGGGATTGGGTAATGGCTACTTCTCTTCGATGGTTACCCGGATGAGCTTGTCTCCGGGGGAGCGGTCGGCCTGAGGGTCTCTCAGCCTGATCTTGCCAAGCACGTCCATGCCCTGGATGACCTTGCCAAACACGGAGTGCTTGCCATCCAGCCACGGCGTGGCAACATACGTGATAAAGAACTGGCTACCGTTGGTGTTTGCCCCGGCGTTGGCCATGGACATGATGCCCGGTCCGCTGTGCTTCAGCTTGGCGCTGAACTCGTCGGCGAACTTGTAGCCTGGTCCTCCAGTCCCCGTCCCCGTCGGATCTCCGCCCTGCACCATGAAATTGGCGATAACACGATGGAACGTGGTGCCGTCGTAGAACCCCTCGCGGGCAAGGAACACGAAGTTGTTTACCGTCTTGGGCACATCCGCGGCGAATAGCTCGACCACGATGTTCCCCTTCTCTGTCTCCAGCGTGGCGGTATAGGTCTTCGTGGGGTCAATAGTCATGGTTGGTGGATTGGGCCAACTCCTGGTCACGGTGGTCCCCCTTACAGTTGAAGTAGCGATCGGTGCGGGTCGGGTGGCTGTGGGCGCTGGTCTAGCAGTGGGAGCCGGTGTGGAGGTAGGCGTCGGCGCAGCGGCCCCGCCACACGCGGCCAACAGCAGCGACCCCGCCGTCGCCAGCAGTCCCAGCGCCAGATAGCCTTTGCGGTTGTTGCGGTCCATTCCTGATGTCTCCATATGTCGTATGGTCAAACTTGACCCATTATACCTCTGCGCACGCCCAGCGGCACCATGCGCCAGCAACATTGCCCGTTACCTCCGTGCCAGCAGTCCAAGACAGAGGAAGGCAACCTACACCCCCATAGTCCCCCTTGGCAAGGGGGACTATGGGGGGTCGCTCTGTGCTATACTGCGGCCATCCTATTCTCGCGAGGGGTGGGCCATGAAGGAATCGGTGAAGGTTGCCGCCGTTCAGATGGCCGTGGCCTGGCTGGACCCACAGGCCAATCTGGCCAAGATGGAGCGCGCGTTGGAGCAGGTCGCTTCCCGAGGGGGAGCTGACCTGGTCGTATTCCCGGAGCTAGCCAACCTGGGCTACATAAAGGGGAGAGAGGCGCCGGACTTCGCCACCTTCTCTGTGGAGTACGCCCGCAAGGCGGAGAGGATTCCCGGCCCCTTCACCAGCGCCCTGGGAGACCTGGCCAAACGCTTCGATTGCCACATCGTGGCCGGCATGGCGGAGGCCCACCCTGTAGTCACAGCCACGCTATACAACTCAGCAGTGCTCATCAACCCTGAAGGCAAGGTGGTGGGAGTTCACCGCAAGGCGCACATCCCCGGTGAGGAGAAGCATTTCTTCTACGCCGGCAATACGCCCGATGTCTATCCCACCGACATCGGGCAGGTGGGCATAATGATCTGCGCCGACGGCGCCTACCCGGAGCTGGCCCGGGTGCTCACCCTGAAAGGGGCGGAGATACTCTGTGTGACCTACGCCCGCACCAGGGACCTGAGCCCAGACCCGGACGTCACCTTCCGCGTGATATCCTGCCGCGCCTTCGAGAACAACAACTTCGTGGTCGCCTGCAACCGCGTGGGGCAGGAGGAGAAGAACCACTTTGCCGGTCGAAGCGTCATCTGTGGGCCGTGGGGCCAGTTCCTGGCCCTCTCCGAGGACGACAACGAGGACGTGCTCACCGCCACGCTGCGCCGGGAGGAGTTGGAGGCCGCGCGGGCGCGCTACGTCCGCTTCCGCGACCGACGCCCGGAGCTTTACGGCCAGATCACCGAGCCTTTGTAGCCAGCGCGCCGTAGCCTTCAACCGCCGGGGAGCCCCTAGCCGTCACGGCCCTCGTCCCCCCGGCCCGGGGCGTGCATTAGTACAGGAGGTGCGTCGTGGGCGCCACCGCTGACATAGCTGCCTTCGTGGTCAATACGGACTACGAGGATATGCCCCCTGCAGCCGTAGCACTGGCCAAGCGCAGTGCGCTGGACATGGTGGCAGCCGCCCTGGGAGGGCTGCGCCTACCCAGCAGCCCGGCATTCACCCGCTATGTTCGCGGGCTGCGGGGCAGGCCCGAGGCCTGGGTCATCGGCGCTGGCTTCCGCGCCGCAATGACCGAGGCCACCGTGGTCAACGCCTGCATTGCCCACGCCCAGGACTACGATGACTGCGGCATAAAAGTGAACCACCCCACCGTCCTGGTCCTGCCGGTGGCCCTCACCCTGGGGGACAAGCTCGGGGCCTCGGGCAAGGACGTGCTCGCCGCCTACATCCTGGGCCTGGAAGTCCAGGGCAAGGTGGCCCTGAGTTGCGATTTCACCCTGGCTACGGAGCGCAAGCCCAACAGCATGGCCTACATAGGCTGTCTGGGGGCAACAACGGCCGCCGCCAAGATGCTCCACCTTACTGCCCGGCAGACCGCCACCGCCCTGGCCATATCCGCCAACATGGCGGGCAACATCAGGGCCAACCACGGTACTGACATGGGCGCCCTGACTGCCGGCAACGCCTGTCGCGCCGGGGTAATCGCGGCCCTCATGGCCCGGTCGGGCGTAACGGCCAGCCAGAAGATCATAGAGGCCGACAACGGCTTCCTGTATTACCTGACCGGACCTGGCGGGTACAAGCTGGACGACCTGTCCCAAGAGCTGGGCAACCCATACTACGTGGTGTCACCCGGCATGGGGCTCAAGAAGTACCCCTGCTGCTATCACACCCACCGGGCCATAGACGGCCTGCTCCAGTTGATGGCCCGTCACCACTTGACCTACGATAGCGTCGCCGAGGTGGAGGTAGGCACCACCCCCTCGGCCCTGCGCGTGCTGGCATTCGACGAGCCGACCACCGCCGACCAAGCCAAGTTCAGCATGCCCCACGTCCTGGGCTGCGCCCTGCTGGATGGCAAGGTCACCCTGGACTCGTTCACAGAGCGGAAGGTCCACGACCCCTCCGTGCGACAGGCCGCGAAGAAGGTGCGCATTGCCTTCCCCGACCTACCCATCTGGCCTGGCCTGCCCGACCACGACCCCGATACGGTGTTCGTAGGCAATCCGGTGACGGTGCGCGCCACGGATGGGCGCACCTACGCGGCACGGGTGGACGTGCCCCACGGCGAGCCTTCGGACCCGCTTACCGACAGCGAGCTTCTGGCCAAGTTCAATGGAAGCGCCGAGGGCTACCTCTCGCCGCAGCAGGCCAGGCAAGTGAGCGACATGGTCCGGGGCCTGGAGGAGGTGCCCAACATCCGAGCGCTGATGGAGCTACTGGCCCACGCGGGCAAGAACAGCGCTGGCTAGCCTGTCGTTGCGGGCCGAAGCCCTGTCCGCATCCGCACCCCGATGCATCGGGGCGATGCTGTGCTCGGAGAGCAAAGCGAAGAGGAAGTGAAGCAGTGCGGCTCCCCTGGTTAAGCGTAGAGGCGGGTTGCTCCGGCCCCTGCCGGGGCACACAACGGCGTGTAATCAATAATAGCGACTGGAGCGTTTGCTGGATACGAACCAGACTGGTGGCATTACCTCGAAAATCGGGTGGGACCGTGCCCCCTCTCCCTCGACGGGAGAGGTCTGGGTGAGGGTGAGACGCGTGCCCACAGCCTCGCTTGAAAATGGTTGCCACGCCGTTGCCCTCAAACGCTACCCCCCACTCTCGCTCTCTCCCACAAGGGGGGAGAGGGGGTTCAGCATCAGCCCTCACGCATGTCATATTCTGGGCACAGTGCGGCCTCGGCCGCATCCCTTTGCTCGCAACTGTGCATGGCCGCTGGTCCGGCCACCACGCCGGATGAAAAACGGGGGCTTTTTCATAGGAACGACAAGTGACCCGCACCCGGGGTCATGCGCGTAGAGGCGGGTTGCTCCGGCCCCTGCCGGGGACCACAACAGCAGGCCCTACCAGGGCACACCAGAGGTGGCATCCTGCTATAATGGGTAATTGGTGTCCAGCCAAGACTTGACTACTGTGACCAGGCGAGCGTTGAAGTCTTTTGATAGTCTTTATTAGTTACCAGAGGGCGCTTTTCGTCCCGTTGCGCCCAGTGGACCAGGTGGGCCAGCTTTGACCCGGTGGCTTGGCTTGGCCGCGCTCCTGGTAGTAGGCTCCACACTGGCGCTATCCTTGCCCGGGCGCCTCGCGCCACCCCCGACCACCTCTGTGCGCGAGGTGTTTGTGGCCACCCGCCAGTTCGCCTATACCCCGGAGACCATAACGGTCAACAAGGGCGACAAGGTGGTACTCCGCCTGGAGAGCGAGGACGTCACCCACGGCTTCTATTTGGACGGCTACGGGGTCACCGCTGAGGTCTCGCCGGGCCGGCCCACGACGGTGGAGTTCACCGCCGACCGTGCGGGCAAGTTCCGCTACCGCTGTTCCATAACCTGTGGGCCGCTCCATCCCTTCATGATCGGAGAGCTAACGGTCCGACCCAACTATCCCTACACCGCCGCGGTGGGTCTCACGCTGCTGGTAGCCGGCGCGACCCTCGCCTATATCTGGCTCAGGGGTGGTAAGGCCTTTGCCTAGGCTCTTCTCGGGGCTGAAGGACCCCCTCACCGGGCGCCACGACCTGCTGCGCATTCCCGCGCTGCGCCGGGTGCTGAGTCACCGGGCCTTCCAGTACACCCTCATGGTGGCCAACCTGTTCTTCTTCGCTATCATCATTCTGAGCGGGCTATTCGGCACGCCCGTGGGCAACCGCAACTTCTCCATCATCTTCGTGTGGATCGTATGGTGGGCGTTGCTCATCATGCTGCTGGTGCCCTTCGGCGCGAGGCTCTGGTGCACCATGTGCCCGCTGCCGGCTATCGGCGAGTGGGCGCAGCGTGGGTCCCTCATCCGACGCAAGGCAGACAAGCCACGGGGCCAGGGACGGGAGTGGCCACGCGCCCTGCGCAACATCTGGCTACAGAATTTCAGCTTCGTGGGCGTAGCTATGTTCAGCGCCATCATCCTGACCCGGCCCAGGGTGACAGGCTGGCTGCTCCTGGGATTCATCGTAGCGGCGCTGGTACTGGGCATGCTCTACCGAAGGCGCGCCTTCTGCCGGTACGTTTGCCCGGTGAGCGGCTTCATCGGACTATACTCGGCGGTGGCCCCGCTGGAGGTCCGCGCCCGCGACCCGGAGGTCTGCCTGAACCACTGCGGCAAGGAGTGCCTGCGTGGCTCGTCTGCCGGGCACGGTTGTCCCTGGATGGAATATCCGGGTACGCTCAGCCGCAACGCCTACTGCGGCATGTGCACCGAGTGCATCAAGACCTGCCCCACGGGCAACGTAGCCGTCAACATACGTCCTTTTGGTGCAGACCTGCTGGTGCCTATCCGCCACATGGACGAGGCATTCAAGGGGTTCATCATGCTGGTGGCCGCCCTGGTCTACTCCACAGTGCTGCTGGGACCCTGGGGCTGGCTCAAGAGCTGGGCCAACCTGGGCTCGGGCGACGCACTCAACTACCTGGGCTACATCGTAGGCTTTCTCACAGTGACCCTGGCACTGACGCCGGCCATCTTCCTGGGCGTTTCCTGGGCCAGCCGACGCATCTCCGGCGCCCACTCGCCTTCCCTGCGACAGGTCTTTGTGACCTTCAGCTATGCCACTGTGCCCCTGGGCCTCATGGCCTGGATTGCCTTCACCCTGTCCTTCGTGTTCATCAATGTTTCCTACGCCATACCCCTCATCTCCGACCCCATGGGCTGGGGCTGGGACCTGCTGGGCACAGCCCACTACGCCTGGACGCCGTACGTCCCGCAGGTGTTGCCCTACCTCCAGGTGCCCATCCTGTTGGGCGGTCTGGCCCTGTCCATCTTGTTGACTCACCGGCTGGCGCTGGAGGTCTTCCGGGAGCCACGCTACGCTCGAAGGGCCACCATCCCCGTGGCTGCCTTTTTGGTAGTTGTCACCGTCCTATTCTTACGCTTGTACTTGGGCTAGAAGATGGGTAACGTAGGTACGGCCTCCAAACAGACACCTGCCGGGTCCCCCCGGCTCCTACTAGCCACCTTCCCCGGCCCTTACAGCCTGGAGGCGGCAGTCCAGGAGATGCGCCGGCTGGGGGTCCCCGCTGAGAACATAGGCTACACGCGCACCGACCACAGCTATCTACTCAGCGTGTTCCCCCCACATGGCCGCCGGGAGCTAGTCGTGTTCAGCCTGCACGAGCAGGGGGCATCAGCGGTTGGAAGCCCGCAGGAGTTGGGCTTGGACTACCGTTCCATCCCGCATCCCGGGGCCAGCGAGGACCACGATCTCAAGCTGCCCTGGGGCCGGGAATACCCCGCCACGGACGGCCCCCCGCCGTTGTCCCAGGGCCGGGTGCACTCGCGCCGCCTACCCAAGGAGCAGCGCGTCAGCTCGTTCAACGAGCTTGAGCCTGGTCTAGACTGGGCGGATGCCCAGCGTGAGGCTAGCCGCTGCCTGCACTGCCCCGAGCCTCGGTGCATCACGGGCTGCCCGGCGGGAAACGACATCCCGGGCTTTGTCCGCGCCATCCGGGACGGCGACCCGGCCCGAGGCATCGCCCTGCTGCGGCACACCAGCGCCTTCCCGGCTATCTGCGGACGGGTGTGCGATGTGGCCCGCCAGTGTGAGGGGGCTTGCGTGCTGGGCACTGAGGGCGAGCCCGTGGCCATCGGCGCCCTGGAGCGCACCCTGGGCGACTGGGCACGGGAGCACGAGGGGCCTTCTACAAAGGCAGGTGCCCCCACAGGACCAGCGGTAGCCATCGTGGGCGCCGGGCCGGCTGGGCTGGCCGCGGCCGCCGACCTGGCATCGTGGGGACACCCGGTGACCATCTTCGAGGCGCTCCCCGTGGCTGGAGGCGCCATGGCCTGGGGCATACCAGCCTTCCGCCTGCCCACGCCGGTGCTCCAGGAGGAGATAGACCGCATACGGAGCTTGGGCGTAGAGATACGGCTGAGCGCGGCCCTCGGACCGGGACTGAGCACGGACGACCTGCTGAGGCAAGGCTACCAGGCGGTCCTGGTGGCTGCGGGCACGTCCGCTTCCACCCGCGCTCGCATGCAGGGAGAGGAGCTGGCCGCCGTCCACACGGCCACCCGGTTCCTCACCCAAGCCAAGCTGGGCCGCTGCTACCAACACCCCTCGTACCAGGCCCCGACGCCCGGTGAGAGGCTGGTAGTCGTGGGTGGGGGCAACACAGCCATGGACGTGGCCCAGACAGCCCTGCGCCTGGGCTGGGGGCAGGTTACCGTAGCCTACCGGCGCTCGCGTGACGAGATGCCCGCCCGCCGGGAGGAGGTCGAGGGCGCACTGGAGGAGGGTGTGGAGCTCCAGTTCCAGGCCAGCCCGGCCCAGGTCCTGGCAGATGGCAAAGGCAGTGTGGTGGCCCTGGAATGCCTCAAGACCGAGCTGGGTCCTCCGGACGCCAGCGGGCGGCGCAGCCCTGTGGCCATGCCCGGCAGTGAGTTCGCCCTGCGCGCCGACACCGTGGTGCTGGCCCTGGGCTATGCCCTGGACCCGGATCTGGCCTCGGCCCTGCCGGGCGTCGTAGCCCAGAGCAAAAGCGTCGTCGAAGCCAATGCCGGTACGGGCCGGACCTCGCGCTCGGGCATCTGGGCGGCCGGTGACATCGTCACCGGGGCCGATACGGTAGTGCGGGCCATGGCCTTTGGCCGCCGGGCGGCCCGGGACATCCACCGATACCTGACGGTAGGCAGGCCATGAGGCGCCTGCACTGGCCCACGGCGGAGCTCGTGGCTGCGGTGCTGCTCGCCCTGGTCGTCCTGGGGGTGCCCGCAGGCGTGTTCGCCTACAACTCCTATCTGGGAGACCCGGCGGTGCAGGAGGTAACCCTGGTGGCCAGTGGCTCCCGCTGGCACCCGGAAACCATCCAGGTCGAGGCGGGGAAGCCCGTCCGACTTAGGGTCGTGAGCCATGACGTGGTGCATGGCTTCCTTCTCCAGGACCAGGAAGACCGGCTGATATACCCGGGCAAGGTGACCATCGTGGAGTTCACGCCCAAGGAGACGGGCATCCTGAGCTTCGTGTGCACCATGTACTGTGGACCCAATCACCCCACCATGGCCGGTCAGATAATCGTGGGCGAGGTCCCACCGACGCCCACCCCGGAGCCGCCGCCGCCACTGACGCCGCTGGGGGAGAAAGGGCGAAAGCTGGTCCAGTCCCAGGGCTGCATGACCTGCCACACCACAGGCCCCAAGGACACCATGGCCCCCACCTGGAAGGGATTGTGGGCCAGCACCGTGACCCTGAAGGACAGCTCGACGGTGGTAGTGGACGAGGCGTACATCCGGGAGTCCATCTACGACCCCAACGCCAAGGTCGTCAAGGGCTTTAGCTCAGGCGTCATGCTGAGCTACAAGGGTATGCTCAATGCGGATGCGCTGGCGGCCATCACCGAGTACATCAAGGCTCTGGGGGGCGAGCACCCGGCTACACCCACCCCGACACCAGGGGCCATGCCACCCATGCCCGGCATGCCCGAGACCACACCCCCACCCATGCCCCAGGGCATGGGCCGCTAGGCAGACTCTCCCACAAGACCCTTCCCCCACATGGGGTGCGGAGGTGAGGTCCAGGTTCCCCTTCCCGTTTCGGGCCTGCCCTCGAGCGAAGAGAAGGGAAGGGGTCAGAGGTTAGGAAGGGCTACTTGCCCGGGGCGCGGAAAGACGGCCTCCGTCTCAATGCCCAGACAGTGAGCACTACAAATCCAAGGGCCACTAGTCCCAAGGCAGACGTGGACAGGCTGGGCACTGGCACAGGCGTTGGTGTGGGCACTGGTGTAGCTATGCTCTGAGGAGTTGGAGTTGGGCCGGGCGCAGACGTAGGCGTGGGCGGAGGAACCGGGGTCGCTGTGGCGATAGAAGGCGGAACGGGAGGTGTAGGTGTGGGAGTAGGGGTGAATGTGGGTGTCGGGGACGGGGTAGGCGTAAGAATGGGTAGAGAAGGGAGTTGGCTCAGGAAGGGGGACCAGGCGAGGTCACCAATGCTGCCGCCACTGCCAGCCAAGGGGTCTGGGAACAACTGACGAAGCCCGGAGCCGTCAGCGCCGATAACGTAGATGTTGGAGCGCGAGGCCCGGAGGTACGAAGAGAAAGCTACGAGCTTGCTGTCAGGGCTCCAGGTCGGACCGTAATCACTCTGACTACTAGGATTCTTGCTGAGGTTTCGTTGGCCAGAGCCATTAGCGCCCATCACATAGATCGCTAGGCTCGCGCCCGACCTTGTGAAAGCAAGCGCGCCGCCCGGACTCCAACTGGGGTCCGTGTCCCCGTCCATGGTGTTGGTTACGCCGTGCTGGTTGGCCCCGTCAACATTCATGATGTAGATGTGTTCGCGGCCATCGCGATCCGAACTGAAGGCTATCAGATGGCCGTCAGGGCTCCAGGCGGGCTCGGAGTCGCGCGCGCCATTGTTGGTCAGCCGTTGCGGGTTTGTGCCGTCGGAGTTCATTACGTAGATCTCGTCGTTGCCGTCCCGGGCTGAGGCGAACGCGATGGACCCACCGTCGGGGCTCCAGGCAGGGAAGGAGTCGCTCACGTTGTTGCTTGTGAGTCGCCGCAGGTCCGTGCCATCCACATTGACAGTGTAAATCTCGGCCGCGGCACTGGTGTACGTGGCAGAAGAGAATGCCAATCGCTCCCCATCCGAGCTCCACGAGGGATGGTAGCCCCCGTATGGGAGACGGCGCCAGTTGGTGCCATCGGGGTCCATCAAGTAGAGTTCCCCAAGGTACCGGAAGGCGATGAGACTCAGGCCAGCACCATCGCTGGCGGTGGGCACAGGTGTCGGGGTAGGCGTGAGCACTGGTGTCGGGGTAGGTGTTGGCGTGAGGGTGGGTGTTGGTGTAGGGGCAGGGGTTGGGGTTGGCACCGGGGTAGCTAATTGGGCTGGGGTCAGAAAGGGGGACCAAGTCGGATCGAGATCGTCCCCTGGGCTGTTGGTCAGCCTAGTCGCACCAGTTCCGTCAGCGCCCATCACATAGATCTCCCGGTTGCCATCGCGCTTGGAGGTGAAGGCAATTTGTCGACCGTCGGGGCTCCAATAGGGTTGAAGGTTTTCGGCGAGTCCTGATGTCAGCGGGTGTTGGCTACTGCCGTCTGCGTTCATGACGTAAATCTGGTAGTTGCCATCGCGCGTCGAGTAGAAGGCGATTTGATCGCCAAGTGGACTCCACCTTGGCCCAATGTCGTTTGCAGTGCCAGGCGGATGTGAAGTGAGCCCCCTCGGGTTGCTGCCGTCAGCATTCATCACGTAGATATGCGAGTTGCCATCGCGGTGGGACGAGAAGGCGAGTTGCTGCCCGTCGGGGCTCCAAGACGGCTCACCACTTGGCACGGCCGGATTGCCACTTACGTTTTGCACATTGGTCCCGTCTGCATCCATCAAGTAGATTTGCCAATTCCCATCCCGGTACGATTCGAATGCAATGCGTTGGCCGAGAGGACTCCAGGCAGGGTACCAGTCTGTAGCAGGACTGTTCGTCAGTCGACGCACCTCGGTTCCATCGCTATTCATCACGAAGACCTCAGCATTGTTACCTTCTCGCCCTGATGAAAACGCGATGCGACTGCCATCGGGATCCCACCAAGGAGACAAATCGCTTCCCCAGGCGCGGGTCATTCTGGTCTGATGATCGCCGTTCCTGTCCATACTGTAGAGCTCGAAATCCCCATCCCTTTGGGATGCGAAGGTGATGAGAGTGTTCGAAAGGTCGGCCACAACCGACACGTTGAAGTCCAGGCTGGCCGCGGGACCCGTATCGCCCGTGGCCACCTTTCCGCGCGCGTAGAAGGTGTGAGCACCTTTGCTGAGTGTAGCGGTGTGCAAGTAGCTCGGCCTGTTGCCGATGTTGGTCCACACCCCGGAGTCCATCTTCACATCGTAGGAGTCGGCACCCTCAACACGCATCCAGACGAACAACGGCAGAGGGTTGTTGTCCGGGGTTACCTTCATTAGGCCGGCGGGGGCTGTGGTAGGGGCAAGAAGAAACGGCGACCAAGACGAATTGCCATCGAATCCTGCATACACTGAGAGCCTCCTGGCGCCCGCGCCATCGGACTTCATTGTATAGACTCCCCCGTCGCCATCACGGCTCGAAGAGAAGTCGATGTGGGAAGCATCGGGGGACCATGAGGGAAAGTCGTCGTTGACCGTATTCGTAGTGAGCCTTGTCAGGGCCAAGCCATCGCTATTGATGAGGTAGATTTCCAGGTTCCCGCCCGCAGGCACAGACACGAAGGTTATTGCAGATCCATGGGGCGACCACACGGGCGACTTTGCGAAGCCGAGATTGAGTCCAATCTGGCCAGTCCCGTCAGCATTCATTACATAGATGTCGCGTTTGCCGTCTCGAAGCGACGTAAAGGCTATTCGGGAGCCATCGGGAGACCAAGTTGGCCACTCGTCAAGGGCTGTGTCACCACTCAGCCTTTTTTCACCGGAGCCATCGGCGTTCATTAGATATATGCCCGAGTTGCCATCCCGGTTCCTAACGAAGGCTATTTGGGCCCCGTCTGGTGACCAAGCTGGCATGTAATCAAAATCACGGGGGGTGTTGTAGGTGAGCCTTATCTGTGACGACCCGTCGGCACTCATCACGTATATCTCGGCATTGCCGTCTCGATAGGAAACAAAGGCCATCTTGGTCCCGTCTGGTGACCAGACCGGGTACTCTTCGTCGGCGGAGGTGTTCGTAAGTCTCGTTACGGCAGTGCCATCGCTATTCATTCTGTAGATCTCTTGATTGCCGTCTCGATACGAGACGAACGCCAACTCCGTGTTGGCCAGGTTCGGCTCCACGCTCACGGCGAAGCTGAGGCTGGCTGCGGCGCCAGCGCTGCCTGTGCCGTCTTTGGCCCGCACGTTGAAGGTATGTGTGGCTTTGGTCAGCACCATAGGCTGTACATAGGTTAGCTTGTTGCCTATGTTGGTCCAGTCGCCGGAGTCCATCTTGACGTCATAGCTCGCGGCGCCCGTAACGGCGTTCCACCTAAACGCGGGCAGCGGGTTGTTGTCGGGGCTAATCTTGGTGAGGACTGCGGGTTCGGCTAGTCCTCCATCTCCCGCGGAAGGAGACGGACTCAGCAGTCCCCAGGCCAGTATGGCAAAGGCAAACGCCACCGCCAGCGCAGCGCAAGGGCGAGGTCGCGCTAGTGGGCGCAGCAGTTTGGCCAAGGCACCCCTCCATAGGGCGGCACGGGCTATGCGCAACAATACCCCGTCGTGGCAGCAACAGCGGTTGCCGCCCACGATTCGGTCTTATGCGAGCAGAACAGCCCGAAAAGGCACGCGCACCCCGTAAACCGTAGACATGCCTATTGTATGCTCGAACGCAACATTGTCAACGCCGTAACGAGCATTGTTCCCACGGCCCCACCCTTCAGGGCGGGAGATGAGAAAAGATCAGCCACCAGGTCAACGGCAACGAGGAAAGGACTGAGGTATTGCGTTCTCTGCTGAGGAAAGGGGGGAAGATGGTCGGGGTGGACGGACTCGAACCGTCGACCCCTAGCACCCCATGCTAGTGCGCTAGCCAACTGCGCTACACCCCGACGCCCTAAATGTTAGCGCACACCTGGCGGGAAAGCAAGGGCTTGGGCGCCACCCAAGAATAGAGGCTGACCGGCACATGGCCTGGGTGTAGGGGCGAAGCATCCGGCACGGCTATGGACCTGCCCCGTGGCCAGGACACGGATGCTTCGCCCCTACTGTTTCCCCCACGCGGAGCAGCTTGACATCACCGGTCACAGCTCCGGCAATCGCCCTGGCAATCCTCTCCGTGTTACAGTAGACCGAGTCATACACAATAAGAGTGGTCATTGCTTACCCACCCAATCAGTATACGGTCAATTGTCACGAAAACGCGGCGCGACCTAACCCCTGGCCCCTTCCCGAAGCGGGAATCCCGACGTGTCGGGACTCTCCCCGACGCGGGGAGAGGTAGGGAGAGCGGTCCACAAGCCCATTCTCACACCCGGTGGCGACCGTGGCAGCGGTCATGATAGATTGCCGAGGTAACGTCTCACCGTATTCCTGTCACCCCCTTCCGTGGAGGACCCCCGCTGGGCGGGGCTTGCGCGCGACAGCCGAGTAGCCTAAGCTCTACCGAAAGGATCCACCGAGGGAGGACCATCGGATGAAGCAGCCTGAGCTGGTGAACATCGGCGCACGAGAGAGGAGCTTTCGTAGGGGGCTAGGTGGCCTGGTCCTGGCGTTGACTGCCATGTTCGCAGTCTACTTCCTCACGTACGACATCGGCCGGTGGTGGAGGTTGGTCCTCTTCATTCCGGTGTTCCTGGGGACACACCTCCTATTCGGTGCCAGGACGGGCACGTGTGCGCTCAAGGCGGAGCTCGGCCAAGAGGACCTGGGGGATGGTGTCTTCTCCATCAAGGGGGTAGAGATCGGCGACGGCGAGAGGGCCCGGCGGATAAGGAGCGTATCCCGACGCGCGCAGGCGAAGGCTTTGGTGGTGGCGACGGCCGTTGCCCTGGCGGCCGCACTTCTCCCCTCATAGCAGTCTTCCCCTGACACGTTTGGTCTGGGCCGGGCTGTCCGCGAGCACCAGTGCCTGGTCTCGCAGGGCTTCGGACAGGTTGTTCAGGTAGAGGCCGTGAGAGGCCGCCACCATCTCCGCGGACACGGGGGCGAATACGCGGAGCAGGTCAAGGCGGGAGTGAAGGGCCTCAGCCAGCAGGCAAGCGTAAGGGAGCACTTGCTCTGCCAGACTAGAACCATCCAGGGGCACTACAATCCTCTTGTACACCTGTCCGCCCTCCCACTCCAGGGTGGCTTGCGTTCTAGACTGCCTCCGGCCGTTCCCACCGCACCGGCGAAGGGGAGGGGCCGCCCAGCCGCCAGGTCGAGGGCGCCAGATGTCCCTCCACCAGGGCCGCTGCCTCCTCTTTGCTTAGGCAATACCCACACTGGAGACACGAAAGATAGGTCCCGTATGCGTCTTTTTCCACAGAGATCTCACCCCCGCAGCGGGGACACGCCTTGAACCAGATCATGACGCGCCTCCCTTCGGACGGTCCTCAAGCAACTGGGATACTGACTGGGCTACCTGGCCCAGAGAAGCTGGTTTGGCGAAATGCCCCGCCGCCCCGAACTGGGCGAGACGCGCACTGGGCCAGGGAGGGTCGTACAGGAGGACGACCCTCCCCCCGCTCGCCCGGCACCCCATCAGGCAGTTGATGTGGAAGGCTAGCAGCTCCGGAGAGAACCTTCCCACATCAACAACTACCACGTCCGCCCTGGCCCAGGCTGGTGGCTTGCCCACCGCCGGGTCCAGCACCACCAACTCCCGTCCGGGCGCCTCGAGATTGGCCCCCAACAGGCGGGACAACGTCGCATCACTCCCCACAATCAAGACCCGGCTGGTGTTCACAGCTTCCCCCTTGGCAACCCACAGACCAACGGCGGGCAACCACGCTCTACAGTAGACGCTAATCCTGAATAGAGGCTGAACGACACCGGGCAGAACCTGAACAAATCCTTAGCTTTTGGGGCGTCAGGGAAGAACAGGGGACCGGCAGGTGGGACGTCTCGCTCCTAGCTGCGTAGGTTAGCGCCCGCATTCACCCCCTATGGTCCCCCTTGCGAAGGGGGACAACAGGGGGTGAAACGCTCACCTACAACCTCGCTTATGAATGGTTGCCACGCTGCTGCCCTCAAACGTTACCCCTCACTCTCGCTCTCTCCCACAAGGGGAGAGAGGAAACCAGGCATCAGCCCTTTCGGATGTCATACCTGGCCACAGGGCCCCGGCGCATCGGGGCCTTTCCTGCTCGCAACTGTGCATGGCCGCTGGTCCGGCCACCACGCCGGATGAAAAGCGGGGGCTTTTTCATAGGGACTACAGGGAGAGTATCGTGATTCGGCGACAGCTTGGGGTGGAAGTGGCAGAGACAGGTGGGGAGGGCAAGCCTAGGGGTTGAACCTGTAGCCGACCCCGTATTCAGTAGTCAGGTGTTTGGGATGGTCGGGGTCAGCCTCGATCTTGCGGCGCAGGCGGCGGATGTAAGCCCACAAGGACCCAGCGCCGGCGGCGTTCTCTCCACCCCATGCCGCTTGAAGCAGGGCCTGGTGCGTCAGGGTGCGGCCGCCATTCTTGACCAGATAGGCCAAGAGGCGGAACTCGGTGGGGGTAAGGGGGACCGCTTCCCCTGCCCTGGTGAGGGTACGTCGGGGAAGGTCCAGCACGAAGTCTTCCCAGGCAAGGGCTGCCTGTGGAGCAGGTGGCGCCTCCGCGACGCGGCGAAGGGCAACCCTGACTCGGGCCAGGAGCTCGCCCACGCTGAAGGGTTTGGTGAGGTAGTCCTGAGCGCCCAGGTCCAGGGCTTTGATCTTGTCCCGCTCCTGACCGCGGGCGGAGACCATGATCACAGGCGTGCTGGAGGTCTCCCGAATCCGCTGGCACACGGCGAAGCCATCAGGCCCCGGGATGCTGATATCCAGCAGCACCAGGTCCACAGGTTGCTCCGCTACCACCTTGAGGGCCTCCAGCCCATCGTAGGCAGCCAGCACACGGTAGCCACTCGCCTTGAGGTTGGCTGACAGCAGACGAACGGTCTGCGGCTCGTCGTCCACCACCAGGATGGTAGGCTGGTCCACAGCGCTAGCCCTCTGCCGGGGGCTGGCTGGGGCCGGTGGGGACCCAGAAGGCGAAATCCGAGCCCCGGTTGGGGGTGGAACGCTCCAGCCAGATCTTCCCGCCATGCAGCTCCACGAACGCCTTGCAGATAGCCAGGCCCAGTCCTGCCCCGCGTACACCGGCCACAGAGTGGGCGCGGCTGAACCTCTCGAAGAGCCTGGCCTGGTCCTCCTTGGGAATGCCCCGGCCCTTGTCACGCACGTGGAACTCCACGCCGTCCCGGCGGTTTCTCACCTCGAGAACGATGGGCTGGTCGGCCTTGCTGAACTTGGCTGCGTTCTCCAGCAGGTTGACCAGCACCCGCTCAAGCTGGTCGCGGTCCACCCACAGGGATGCAGCACTAGCCGGCAGCTTGGTGGTCACCGGATGGCCCGCGGTATACGGCGCCGCCCGCTCAACCACCGTCTTGGCCAGGTCCACAGGGTCGCAATGGTCCCTCTGGGAGAAGATGTTGTGGCCAGCCTCCAGGCGCGACAGGTCGAGGAGGTTGGATACCAGAATGGTCAGGCGGTCCGCCTCACGGTCAATGCCGGTGAGGAACTCCTGGCGGGTCTCGGTGTCCCAGTCCACGTCGGTACGGAGCAGACTGGTGGCGAAGCCCTTGATGTGGTGCAGGGGGGTGCGGAACTCGTGACTCACGATGGATACCAGGCTATCCCGAAGCTCCTCCGAGGCTGCGCGGTGACTCACATCCGTGATTACTCCCACCACCCTGTCCTCTCCTGAGGGTAGGCTCACGTAGGTGTCAATCTTGGACACGGGCAGTCGTTGGCCGCCCGGCCGGGCCAAGTAGCACCCTTCGGTGCGGATGGTCTGTCGCTGCCGAAGACACTCCAGGCTGGGGCAGCGGCTCTTGCAGATGCTCTCACCTTTTTCGTCCACCATCTGGACATAGTCGTAGCAATGGGCGCCTTCCGGGACCGTTGGTCCGATACCCACCATCTCCCGGGCGGCCCGGTTGACCCAGCGGATACGCAGCTCCGAGTCCAGGGAATAGACCCCGGCGGGCACGGAATCCAGGACAAGCCCCATCCACGCCTGCCTCTCCATCTCCCCCTGGTAGAGGCGCGCCCGCTGGACAGCCATGCCCACGTTGCCCGCCAGTGCCTGGGCCAAGCGCTCCTCCTCCACACTGATGTCATGGTCCGTCCCCCATGATAGAGAAAGGAGGGCTACCACCTCGCTGCCCACCACCGCGGGCACTACCAGGGCAGAGGAGCACCCAGCCCCCACCATCTGCTTGCGGTCCGCGTCAGTGAGACGGGGGTCGGCTGGGCTACGAATGACCAGGGGGGTGGCGTCCCGGATGCCCAACTGGACCAGGGGGTGGTCCCTCGTCTGAATGGTCACGTCGGCGACTTTGAGCTGGGGCGACCGCTCCCTCACCCACGAGGCGGCGATGGTGGCCTGCTCACTGCCGGGGGTCACCAGGCAGACAAAGCAGACGCGCAAGTCGAGGGCAGCAGCCAGGCTGCGGAGCAGCGCCTCCAGGACTCGGGGAAGCTCCACCTGCCCCGCCACCTGGGAGGAGACCTCCAGGAGCACGGAGAGCTCCTTCACCCGCTGTTCCAGGGCTTGGATACCGTCGAGGTCGGACCCAGTGGCCCGGTAAGACGCTACAGGTCGGCTCTTGGCAGACAATCGTCCGGTCCCCCATCATGAGGTATGCGCACTATTGTCGTTCTAGCAGTCTGGCTAGGATTATGTGCATCGAGACCCCAAGGCGGTAGTACCGGAAGATAGGTCTGGGCGCTGGCCACCACGTGGAGACCACTTCTTGTCGTTGCGAGCCGCAGCGAAGCAATCCGCAACCCCCGGCAGAGCGTGGAGACACGGATTGCTTCGTCGCTACGCTCCTCGCAACGACAAGAGAATGGCAAGCAAGACGCCGTAGTTGCCAGCGCAGCGAGGCAACTGCCTCCTGTTGCTCCCTAAGGCGGTTGGGACGCCGCCAGCACCGCCTCGATGATCTTCACGTAGCCGGTACAGCGGCACAGGTTGCCGGTGAGTCCCCACCTTACGTCCTGCTCCGTGGGGTGGGGATTGGTGTCCAGCAGCGCCTTGGCGGCCAGTATCATGCCGGGGGTGCAGTAGCCGCACTGGATGGCGCCGTGCTGGACGAACGCCTCCTGGATGGGGTGGAGCTTGCCGTTCCGGGCCAGCCCCTCGATGGTCAGGATGTGGTGCCCGGCGGCCCGCACCGCGAGCACGGAGCAGGAGTGGACGGCCTTGCCGTCCAGGAGCACCGTGCAGGCGCCACAGAAGCCGTCCTCACAGCCCCGGCGGGCGCCGGTCAGCCCCAGGTCGTCCCGCAGCACGTCCAGGAGCAGACGCTTGGCTGGCACCTCCAGATCATGGGTCTCCCCGTTGACGGCCAGGGCAATACGTTGCTTGGCGACCATTCCTTCCCCCCTAGCCCGCCACGCCCAGGGCTTGCTTCAGCGCCCGGCGGGTAAACACGGCCACCATCTTGCGACGGTAGTCCGCCGAGGCATGGGCATCGCTCATGGGCTGGGAATCGGACATGGCCGCCTGAGCGGCCCGCTCGACGGTCCCTTGGTCGGGGTGTTTGCCCTGGAGTGCGGCCTCCGCCCCTCTGGAGCGGAACGGCACCGGGCCCACCCCGCCCAGGGCCACCCGCGCCTGGCTACAGGTCCCGCTCTGCATTTCCAGGGCCACGGCCACACTGACGACAGAGCGGTCCACCGCCCGCAAGCGGTACTTGAGATAGGCGCTGGCCAAGCCCGGCGGCGGGGCGGGAATGTCAATGTAGGCCAGGATCTCGTCCTCGCCCAGGGCCGTCTCCAGGAAGCCCGTGAAAAGCTGCTCCAGCGGCAGCGTGCGTTCGCCCTGAGGGCTGGCGATGACAGCCCTAGCCCCCAGGGCCAGGAGGGCTGGGGGCGGGTCAGCGCCCACCTCGTTATGGCAGAGGTTGCCGCCCAGGGTGCCCAGGTTGCGCACCGCGGGAGAGCCGACCATGCCTTCGGCATCGGCCAGGATGGCCGCCCGCCGCTTGACCAGCGGGGACGTGGCCACCTCCAGGTGGGCAGCCATGGCCCCGATGCGCAGGCCGCCGTCCACCTCCTGGATGTGCGCCAGCTTGGGGATGGCCTCCAGGCCGACCAAATAGGCGGGGGCGAGCAGCCGGGCGCGCAGCATGGGGATGAGGGACTGCCCGCCGGCGATGACTCGGGCTTCCCCTCGGTGTAGGGCGAGCAATGCCGCCGCCTCGGCCGTGGTCTCAGGCTTCAGGTACTCGAAGTCTTCCACGTGGCCTCCTGTGGTCTCACCCGACTCGCCGTGTCACTCTCCCCGGCGCCTTGGCTCTCCAATGCCCACAGCACCTTCTCCGCCGTCAGGGGCAGCTCCGTGATACGGACGCCTACGGCATTGTGGAGGGCATTGGCTATTACCGCCGCGGTGGGCACGGTGCTCTGCTCCCCAGCGCCTTTGGCGCCGAAAGGCCCGTCGGGGGAGGCGTGCTCCACGATGATGTGCTCCACGTTGACACCCTCCACGGCGGTGGGCAAACGATAGTCCATGAAGGTGGGATTGGCCACCCTGCCCCCGTCGAAGATGGTTTCCTCCCACAGGCTGAGGCCCAACCCCATGAGCACCGCCCCGTCCATCTGACCCTCGATGATCTGGGGGTTGATGGCCTTGCCTACGTCCTGGGCGCACACCACGCCTAGCACCTTGACCTCACCAGTCTCGGGGTCCACCTCAACCTCAGCCGCCTGGGCGCCGTACTTCCAGCTACGGGACACGCCGCCCATCTGGCCGGTCTCGGCGTCCATCTCCAGCATGGCGTCGTCGCCCAGGTAGGCACCCCGGCCCACGATGGGGCCGCCCAGGCGGTTGTGTGCGGCGGCGCATACCCTGGGCAGTGTGGTCCACAGCTCCGGGGCGTCCCGGACGGAGATACGGCCATCACGGAGGGTCAGGTGCTCCTTGGCCACCTTGAGCAACTGGGCTGCAATGGCCAATGCCTGCCCCTTGGCATCAGCGGCGGCGAGCCGGATGGCATTGCCGGCGCACGTGGTAATGCGGTCGCCGATGGCCCCCGCATCGAAGGGCGTATGGTCCGTATCGTACATGGGCATGGACACGTCCTGTAAGCGGACCCCCATCTCCTCAGCGCAAAGCATGGAGAGGGCGGTCTGGGCACCCTGCCCAATCTCAGGCGCTCCGCATAGTAGCGTGACGGTGCCATCCTCGTTGAGGCGGACTGCGGCGCTGGACGCTTGCGTGGGCGGGTACTTGTGATAGCAGGCAATGCCGATCCCCCGGTTGCGGCCGGGGTCCCTGCCCCAGCCAATGGCCTGCGCTACCTTCTGGAGGCACTCCCTGGCCCCTACCGCATGTAAGACCTGCCCCGCAGCGTTGGTGCTGCCCTCCTGGAACAGGTTCCTCAGGCGCAGGTCTACGGGGTCCATGCCCAGCTTGCCCGCGATGATGTCCATGGCCGACTCCACGGCGAAGGTGGGCTGGGGCATGATGCGGCCGCGATAGGAGTAGGAAGGCATCTTGTTGGTGTACACGGCGTAGGAGTCCAGCTTAACGTGGGGGATGTCGTAGGGCCCGGGCAGGGCCTCCACCGGACCGCGTGCGTAGTGGACAGCCTCGCCGTAGGCGCCGGTATCCCAGATGATGTCCATGGCCAGCGCGAGGATGCTCCCGTCCTTCTTCACCCCTATCTTCAGCTTGACCACCGCCTCCGGACTGCGGTAGGAGGCGATGTCCTCGTCGCGAGTGAGCACCATCTTTACCGGTCGCCCGGTCCTGATGCTCAGGGCCACCGGGAACCGCTCGTGTCTGGGTCTGGTCTTGCCCCCAAAGCCCCCGCCCACGCGGGTGCCCACCACCCTCACCTGGGTCATGGGCAGGTCGAAGGCCTTGCTCAGGTACGAGCGCACCATGAAGGGCCGCTGGGTGCTGGTCCATACAGTCACCTTGCCGGTCGGGGGGTCATAGCTGGCCGTGCAGGCGTGAGGCTCGATGTAGCCATGGTAGAAGCTGTGTACCTTGAAGGTGTCCTGGAAGACGTAGTCCGCTGCCTGGAACCCCTGGTCCACATTACCTTTGCGCAGCTTATACAGGCCGCAGATGTTGGTCCCCCCCCTCATGGTATTGGGGTACTGATGGCCCGGTCCCATGTCATACTGGGCGAGGTCCTCGTGGATGATGGGCGCGCCCTCTGCCATGGCCTCTTCGGCGTCGAAGACGGCCGGCAGCTCCTCGTACTCCACCTCGATGGCCTCTACCGCCTTTTGGGCGGTTTCCTCGTCCACTGCGGCCACCGCGGCGATCTCGTCGCCGATGTGGCGCACCTTGTCCTTGGCGAAGATGTAGTGGTCCTGAAGCATGAGTCCCGTGCGGTGCTGGGGCACGTCCTTGATGGTGAGCACTGCCTTGACGCCGGGCAACTGCTCCGCCCGGGACGTGTCAACACGCACGATGCGGGCATGGGGGTAGGTGCTGCGCAGCACCTGGCCGTAGAGCTGGCCGGGCAGGGCCACGTCTGGGCTGTAGATGGCCGCGCCCGTGGCTTTCTCGGCGCCGTCCAGGCGTGCGAGTGGCTGGCCGATAACGCTATAGTCCGTCAGGACTTGCCTCCTGTGTCGGTCGGTCCCGCCGCGCTGTGTCGGCATGCGTCACCGGGCGGGCCGGTTTGGGGAGTACTCCTATTGGCCCTTTCTCCCGCGAGATCTGACAGCGCTACCATACCCCAGGCGGCCACCCGTACCATGAAAGCCTGGGGCCTCTCAGTCGGTGATAGGCACATGCTAGGGCTTCCTGCGCGTTTGTCAAGCCTCGTCGCTGCACCAGAATCCACCATCTAGCAAGGTCAAACCGGAGGGGCGCCCCTACCCATTGCCGCACCAGTTGCGCGAGAAAGCCGCCCGTTCCTCCGAACATCATTAGGTGGTGGATTTTGGCTGCGCTCCTCGCCACGACAGGGGGAAGCGGCCTCGGGCTTGTGCCCAGTAGTACGCGTCTCGCGTCTTCCGGCGTAGAATAGGGGGAAGACTTGGCACAGGACGGCCGTCTCTGAGCTGGGGACATGACCCGGTTGGGGGGGAGGTCTATTAGATGCGCTTAGGTGTACGGAAGGAAACCTTCACCGGCGAGAGGCGGGTCGCTTTGGTGCCTGCCGTGGTGCCCTCGCTGGTCAAGGCGGGGATGGAGGTGGTCCTGGAGGGTGGCGCTGGCGAGGCGGCCGGCTACTCTGACGCCGCGTACGCTGAACACGGCGTGCACGCAGTTGGGCGGGCTGACGTGTTCGCCCAGGCTGATATCCTGGTGCACGTCCGGGCGGCGGGGGCTGACCCCAAGGGCAGCGCAAGCGACCTGCCGCTGTACCGGCCAGGGCAGGTGGTTGTCGGTTTCCTGGAGCCCCTGGGCGCCCCGGAGGCAGTCGCCAGGTTGGCGAAATGTGGGGTAACGGCCTTTGCCCTGGAGCTTCTGCCGCGTATCACTCGTGCCCAGCCCATGGATGCCCTCACCTCGCAGGCCACCGTGGTTGGCTACAAAGCGGTGCTGCTGGCCGCGGAGGCCCTGCCCAAGATGTTTCCCATGCTCATGACGGCGGCGGGGACCATCACCCCTGCCCGCGTTCTGGTGGTGGGAGCGGGCGTCGCTGGCTTGCAGGCCATTGCCGTCGCCCGGCGGCTGGGGGCCGTTGTCCAGGCCTACGACGTTCGCCCTGTGGTCAAGGAGCAGGTGCAGAGCCTCGGGGCGAAGTTCGTGGAGCTGCCCCTTGAGGCTGGGCAGGCCGACGACCGCAGCGGCTATGCCAAGGCCATGGACGAGGACTACTACCGGCGGCAGCGGGAGCTGCTGGCCCAAGTGGTTGCCGACAGCGACGTGGTGATTACCACGGCCATGGTGCCGGGACAGCGGGCACCGGTGCTGGTCACTGCCGGCATGGCCGGAGGCATGAAGCGTGGGTCAGTCATTGTTGACCTCGCCGCCGATCGGGGTGGCAACTGCGAGCTGACCCGTCCCGGCGAGACAACGGAGGTCAACGGCGTGCGGGTGATCGGCCCGCTGAACCTGGCGGCTACGGTGCCCTACGATGCCAGCCAGATGTACGCCCGCAACGTCACTGCTTTTGTCCTTAACCTTGTCCGCAAGGGTGAGCTGAAAGTGGATGTGGCTGACGAGATCGTCCGCGAGACCCTGGTGGCGCAGGACGGCGAGGTCGTTCACCCTCGGTTGCGGGGGCTGCTGGGGCTGCAACCTCTGAGCTCGACGCATGTGGGCCAGGCTGCTGAAGGGAGGACCGCTTGATGGAGGGTCTTGTCGTAGCGCTGACCGTCTTCGTGTTGGCAGTGCTACTGGGTTTTGAGGTCATCACCAAAGTCCCCCCCCTGTTGCATACCCCCCTCATGTCGGGGGCCAACGCCATCTCGGGCATAACCCTGGTGGGTGCGCTTATCGCCGCCGGCGCCCAGGCCACAACGCTGGCCACCGTGCTGGGGTTCTTGGCTGTGGTGCTGGCCACAGTAAACGTGGTGGGTGGGTTCCTGGTGACCCACCGCATGCTGGGCATGTTCCGCAGGAAGCAATAGGCCATGCCTAAGGCTGTGGTAGACCTGGCCTATCTGGTGGGCGCGGTGCTATTCATTCTGGGGCTAAGGGGACTGTCCCATCCCAGGACTGCGGTCCGGGGCAACCTGTTGGCTGCCCTCGGCATGCTCATTGCAGTGGCAGTCACGCTCATGGACCGCCAGATTGTCACGTACGAGGTCTTGCTGGCTGGGCTGGTGGTGGGATCGCTGGTGGGGGCAATAATGGCGGTCCGGGTGCCCATGACGGGGATGCCGCAGATGGTAGCGGTGCTCAACGGCTTCGGTGGGGCGGCCTCCGTCCTCGTGGCCGGGGCCGCCCTGATCGAGTCCCCAGCCGGGGTCACCTCTTCGGTGCAGTCCGCCGTAGCCACGGCCGCTGCCGGACTGATCGGCGCAGTCACCTTCTGGGGCAGCATGGTGGCCTACGTGAAGTTGCAGGGTCTCGCCATCGAGCGGCCGGTGCTGCTGCCCGGACGGTACCTTATCCTGGCGGGGCTGGCTGTTCTGTCCCTGGCACTGGGTGCATGGCTGGTCGCTGACCCCGCCAATCAATGGGCGTACTGGGCAATCGTTATCGCCTCGTCGCTCCTGGGGGTGTTGCTGGTCATCTCCATTGGTGGCGCGGACATGCCCGTGGTCATCTCACTCCTGAACTCATACTCCGGCATGGCCGCCGCCGCCACCGGGTTCGTATTGAACAACAACATGCTTATCGTGGCGGGGGCACTGGTGGGTGCCTCGGGGCTTATCCTCACCAGTATCATGTCGCGGGCTATGAACCGGTCTCTGGCCAATGTCCTCTTTGGCGGCGTGGGCGCTGCGGCAACCTCAGCGCCGGCTGCGGGAGACGTCTACGGGGGCCGAGTGAAGTCGGCGGCGCCTGAGGAAGTGGCCGTGCTGCTGGACGGGGCGCGGCGGGTGGTTATCGTCCCCGGCTACGGGATGGCGGTGGCCCAGGCCCAGCATGTCGTACGGGACCTTGCCCGCCTCCTGGAATCGCGGGGTGTGGAGGTGGAGTTCGCCATACACCCCGTAGCTGGACGCATGCCCGGCCACATGAACGTGCTATTGGCCGAGGCTGACATCCCCTATGAGAAGCTCAAGGAGATGGATGTGATCAACCCGAGCTTCCGACAGACGGATGTGGCCATTGTCATCGGCGCCAACGATGTGGTGAATCCCATGGCCCGGAATGCCACGGATGCCTCCAACCCTATTGCCGGCATGCCGATACTCAACGTGGACGAGGCCAGGGCGGTAGTTGTCATCAAGCGCAGCCTCAGCCCAGGATTCGCCGGCATTCCCAACCCGCTGTTCGCGGCAGACAACACGGTCATGCTCTTTCGCGACGCCAAGCAGGGTGTAGCGGACCTGATCGCTGCGCTCAAACTGGTCTGACCGTAGCGCGTGAGGTCCCGATTGTCGTTCCTATGAAAAAGCCCCCGTTTTTCATCCGGCGTGGTGGCCGGATCAACGGCCATGCACAGTTGCGAGGAGCGCAGCGACGAAGCAATCCGTAGCCCTGGTCATACGTGGAGACACGGATTGCTTCGGCCCTGCGGGGCCTCGCAACGACAGAAAAGTACCCCCACGGGGGCCTCGCAGTGGGGAACGTGAGCACTCAAAACTTGTGTCAAGCGCCTCCGCCCCCCATTGCCGTAGCAGGCGGGGTCTGCTAGGATTTGGACTGGCGCCACGGGCATACACCCGGTCGGGTACTGACTATATGCGGGCTAGGCCCGTCCCTGCGGTGAGTTATCGGCAGGCTAGACTAGTGATAACTGGAATGGTGACATGGCTTTTACTGCGGTGGTCTTTGATCTTGATGGGACGCTCCTCGATACGCTCGAGGACATAGCACGCTCCTCCAACGCCGCTCTCGGTCAGCTTGGCTTCCCGCCACACGAGACCAGCGCCTACAGGTACTTCGTGGGCGATGGCCGGGAGGCCCTGGCTGCGCGCATCCTGCCCGAGGGGCATCGCGATGAGGCCACAGTGGCCCGAGTTGCCGCCGGGATTGACCGGGAATACAGCCGACACTGGGCGGATGCCACTCGCCCCTACGAGGGTGTCCCGGCGCTGCTGGAGGCCCTGGTGGACCGCGGCGTAAAGATGGCGGTGCTGTCCAACAAGCCGGACGACTACACCAGGCTGATGGTGAGCCGGCTGTTGCCCCACTGGCAGTTCGGGGCGGTCATTGGGTCACGCCCGTCAGTCCCCAACAAGCCGGACCCGGCGGCGGCGCTGGAGGTGGCTGCCAGGCTCCACGTGCCGCCCTCCGAGTGCCTTTACGTGGGCGACACGGACACGGACATGAAGACGGCTAGGGCCGCCGGCATGTACCCGGTAGGGGCACTGTGGGGGTTCCGGACCGAGGACGAGTTGCTGGCCAGCGGGGCCAACGCCCTGGTCAGCGCGCCCACCGGGGTTCTGGCGCTCCTGTAACGGGGGCACGCAGCGGGAGGGGCTGGCCTTGAGCCGGGGCCTCACCCCACCTCCGGCTAGCGGCCCTCGATTTCCTCCAGATCCGCTTCATCCATGCCCAGGAAGTGGGCCACCTCGTGGCGCACGGTGGCCCGCACCTCCTGGGTCACCTCCTCCCGCGTGGCGCAGGCGGCCAGTATGGGGCCTCTGAAGATGGTGATCCGGTCGGGCAGGAGGACGTCGTCCAGGCGGCGCTCGGTGAGGGGCACACCCTCGTACAGGCCAAAGAGGTCCTGTGGGTGCCCCAGCTCCGCTTCCGAAAGCTGCTTATCTGTGGGCCACTCCTGCACCATGACGGCCACGTTGTCCAGCCGGCCCTGCACCCTGGGCGGCAGCTCATCCAATGATTGGCCCACCAGGGCGTCGAACTCGCGTTTGGGGACCGATACCCGGGCAGGCGGCAGGTGCTTCTTGGGTTTGCTCATGACACGTGCGCCGGAACGCTGCACAGCAGGTTGCGCCGTGCCTTTAGCCCAGTACCCGCGGCGACGGGTGGCATGGTCAGCCCATGTGCCACGTCGGGGCTGATGGAATCTAGGTCTTGTCCCAAGGCGTGCCCAGTGGTAGTATGCCTAAGGCGGTGTTGGCTGGAGGCTGTCCTCCAGCCACGGCAGCACCAGTACGTCATCGCGGTTGTAGAGCAGAAGGGTTTGCAACGCAGTCAGGTCCCCCCGGCGAGAGTAGCGCTCCCAGAGTCTCATGGCGTCGAGCCCGTTGAGGCCCTGGGTGGCCCTTTCCTTGCCCAGTTGCTCTTCCACTCGTTTGAGCCCTCCATAGAGGCCATGCGCCCAGCAGTCGTACATCAGGTCATGGTGAGGGCACAGCGTGGTCACCTCAAGGCCCAGCCGACGCTGTATGACGGGCAGGTCGAAGCGGCTCCCGCAGTACGTGTAGAGCCTGTCCACGTTGCTGAGGACCTGGCCCAGCCGCTCCGCTGTTATGCCGGGGCCCACCAGTTGCACCAGACCGAGTCCGGTCCGATAGACCCCCACCACGGTGATGTGGCCGGAGTAAGCGGTCTCAATGTCCAGATACGCCTTCAATCATGGCTCCCTGGGAATCAGGGTAGCATCTGGCCCAGGGCCAGTCAAACTCCACTAGCTCCAGAAAGGAATAGACCGTCCTATGGCACGTATTGATCTCGAGGCCCAGCCCAGGCAGGTGCTCGGCAAGGCAGTCAAGGTGCTCCGGAGGCAGGGCGTCACCCCTGCTAACATGTATGCGCCGGGGGTCCAGTCCACGCCCCTCCAGTTGGACACCCACACCCTGGAGCTCGCCCTGGGGCGCATCACCGGCCCCACAGAGGTGTGGCTGAAGATAGCGGACCAGGCGCCGCTCAGGGTGGTCATCAAAGAGGTGCAGGTGGACCCCCGCAAGGGTGGCCTTACGCACGTGGACTTCTTCCTGCCCAGCTAGGCGCTACGTTCGAGAAGCCGGGAACCAAGGAAGTCTCGGTGCCCTCGCAGGAACTCGTCGGCGCGGAGCGGCTTGCCCCCCTCAAGCTGCACGCGGAGCAGTTGCAGCAGTCCCGCGCCGGTGACCACTGCCGGATGGGCCTTCCCGTCGCCAGCCACGACTAGCCCTGGCGCCTCCGATGTGTTCGAGGGCGCTGCTGACGCCTCCAGGACATTGAGCTGCTTCCCTCGCCACCAGGTGTACGCGCCCGGCCAGGGCTGGTAGGCGCGTACCCTCCTCTCCAGCACAGCGGCAGACTGGGCGAAGTCGAGGTCGCCATCCTCCTTCTTGAGGCGTTGGGTGTAGCTGGCCTGGGCGTTGTCCTGGGGCACTGGCTTGATCTCGCCGGCAGCCAGCCGGGGCAACACCTCTACCAGCAGCCGTGCCCCCACTTGCGCCAGCCGCGCGCCCAGGGTGGCCGCTGTGTCTGTGGGGTGGACGTGCTCCCGGGCTTGGACCAGCACTGGTCCGGTGTCCATACCCGCGTCCAGGAGCATGATGGTTACCCCCGTCTCGCTATCTCCGGCCAGGATGGGCGCGACAATGGGCGAGGGACCCCGATACCGCGGCAGCAGAGAGGGATGGACGTTTGCACAGCCCAGGCGCGGAATGTCCAGCACAGCCTGGGGCAGCAGCAGGCCAAAGGCTGCGACCACGATGGCATCTGGTTTCAGGTCTGCCAGTGCGGATGCCTCCTCCGCGGGCCGCAGGCTGCGCGGCTGGCGGACCGGCAGGCCGGCCCTGAGCGCCGCCCGCTTCACGGCGGAGACCTGGACCTCCTGCCCTCGCCCGGCGGGACGGTCAGGTTGTGTGTACACCGTCACCACCTCGTGGCGCTCGTTCAGCAGCGCCTCCAGGCTGGGGACGGCGAAGGGGGGGGTGCCCATGAATACCAGCCGCATAGCTGATAGGAATTATAGCCTAGGACGAATGGTCACGGAAATCCCTGGAGCACCCTTGGCGGCGGCAAGCGAGGGACTTGAAAGCCTTGGCCCTCCCTAGCCCTCAGGCTGGCCAAGCCAAGGCCCGTGCTTCGGGCAGCCCTTGAAGCCTCGGCGGGCGGCGGTTATCCTTTTCACAGTCTTCTTCCCGGCGTTCTCGCCGGCTTTCTTTTGGGAGCGGACGTCTTACGGAAACTACTGGCAGCAGCCAGGTCTGGCAGGCTGCCCTGGGGGAGCTTCAGCTCCAAGTAACCCGGGCTAACTTCAAGACCTGGTTTCAGCAGACTACTGGCCTGACCTTTGAGCGCGGCACGTTCGTGGTCGGTGTGCCCTCCATCTTCGCTCGGGAGTGGCTGAGCCAGAGATGCGAGCCGCTGATCCGGAGGGCGCTGGCGAAGGTGCTGGGCCACGAGGTAGCCGTGGAGTTCCGGGTCGCCCAACCTGGCGCGGAGACAGTGGTTGTGGCCAGTCCCCGGCCGGAACCGATCAGCCTCAACCCCCGTTACACGTTCGACACCTTTGTGGTGGGCGAGGGCAACCGGCTGGCCTGTAGCGCGGCCCAGACCGCCGCCCTGCGGCCGGGGCGCAGCTACAACCCGCTTTTCCTCTACGGCGAACCAGGCACCGGCAAGACCCATCTTCTCCACGCCCTGGGGCATCGGGCACATGGAGAGGGGTTCAACCTGATGTGCACCACCCCGGAGCAGTTGACCAACGACTTCATCACAGCCATCCGCCACCGCGCCACTGAAGAGCTGAGACAGCAGTACCGGCATGTGGACCTGCTGCTGGTGGATGACGTCCACCTCCTGGGGGGCAAGAGGCAGACCCAGGAGTTCTTCTTCCATACCTTCAACGAGCTCTACCAGGCCAACCACCAGATTGTCTTGTCCAGCGACCGGCCCCCCGACGTCCTGCCCCTGGACGAGAGGCTGCGCTCCCGCTTCCAGTGGGGGTTGGTGGCCGACATCAGGCCCCCTGATCAGGCTACGAGGCTGTCCATCCTCATGCAGCGGGCGCAGGAGATGGGTGTATGTACGGACTCCCGTTGCCTGGAGATGCTGGCTTGCCGCTGCAAGGGCAATGTCAGGGAGCTTGAGGGTTGCCTGCATCGCGTGGCGGCCTATGCCCAGCTACATCAGGTCCCGCTCTCGGCCGAAACGGCGGAGGCCGCCTTGGCATACTCCGCGGGTTCACCCGAGCAGCCGGCGTTCACCGGGGCGGAGATCATCGAGGCGGTAGCAGGCTACTTTGGGGTCAGTGCTGACCAGATACGCAGCCCCAGCCGTGCCCGCGAGCTGAGTCGGGCGCGGCAGGTGGCTGTCTACCTAATGCGGGAGCAGCTTGGCTGGCCGCTGGACCGCATCGGCGCTGAGTTGGGGGGGCGGGACCACAGCACCGTACTCTATGCCTACAGGCGCATGGCGCAGACCCAGGGCAAGGCGCCGGAGGTCCTGGCCGTGCTGGCTGCCCTCAGAGGGGATAAGGGGCAGGACAGCCAGCTAAGGGTTGTCTCCTGACCCGCGGCCATCGCGGTAGGGGCGACCCGGCGGGTCGCCCCTACGGTCCGGCCCGAGGTCAGTGTGCCCGTTCCACCTGCACTGCGGTGGTGGTATGAGGGGCGGTGTGGGGGCTTTCGTTGTCCCCCAGCAGCACGTGGGGGGCATTCCCGTTCTCCTCCTGGTACCAGGCCCCCTGGCGGATGACAATGACTCCAGGCATGAGGCGGCTGGTGACGTAGGCCGGGAGACGCACCTCCCCCTTATCGTTGAAGATGCGGGCCATATCCCCGTCCCGGAGGCCCCTCGCTTTGGCATCGGCCAAGCTGAGCCACACCCGGTGGTTGTAGCAGTCGCCGCGAAGCCAGGGTATGTTCCAGAACACCGTGTGGTTGCGGTACCGGCTGTGGCAGGACAGCATCATCAACGGGTATTGCCGGGTGTCGGGGTGATCCATCCCTCGGTAGGCAGGCTGGTATATGGGGATCGGTGACAGGTCCCTCCAGTCATTGGGCAGGTCCATGAACATGCGACCCCGGGCATCCAGGTGGACCTGGCCTCGCTCGGACTCGTCCTCCATGAAATCAGCGCAGATCTCGAACTTGCCGGAGAACGTTTGGAAGGTGTGGTCCTCGAACCCTTGGAAGGGCTTGTCGTGATACTCGTCGGGGTGGATGAAGCGCACGTCCTTCTTGAACTTCTCCCAGTCCGGCGCCTCGATGTTGTGGGCGCCCAGGCCGGGGACCACCCGGGTATTGTAGACGTCTTTCTCGAAGCGTTCCCAGTCGGCCTCCCAGTGGTCGTCGTCGGTGTAGTAGGGGTTGAACTCCTTGCCGAACCCCAACCGCTCCGCGATCTTGGAGAACACCCACTCCATCTGGCGGACCTCGCCCGCGGGCTTGACAATGCCCGGGTTCAGGCTGACCGTGGAGAAGCCGCCGTAGGAGGCGGTAAGCACGCGCAGGCCCTCCCACATCGTGTCCATGGCGGGGAGGACCAGGTCGGCGTACCGGGCGGTGGGCGTCATGGTGGTATGGACATAGGGGATGAAGTCCATCTTGTTCAGCGCCTTGATCTGATTGGCCACGGAGTCGCAGGCGCTGCTCAGCGTGTTGCTGCCGGTGAAGTGTGGGCTGCCCCACCACAGCATCTTGGGGTTGAAGTCCTTGGGTATACGCAGGTCAGGGTCGGACCGGTAGCCCACGGTGGTCCGCCACTGGGCCTCGGTCATCCGGCCCGCCTTCACCTCGTCCATCAGCAGCACGGCCTGCGCCCACTTGTGGCTGCGGCAGATCTTGGGCACCTCGTACTTGCCGCCGCCGGAGAAGTGGACGCGGGTGACGTGCGGCGTGGGCCATGACCCCATGTAGAAGGGCATGACGCCACCGGGGACCCCAAAGTATCCCATAATGGCCTGGAGCGCGCCCGCTGCTCGGGCAACGTTCTCGCCCCGGCTCTTGCGGGCCACTCCCCAGTGCATCCACAGCCAGGTAGGCTTGCTGCGGGCATAGAGGCGGGTGAGGGAGACGATGGTATCGGTGGGGACTCCGGTGATGGCCTCCGCCCACTGTGGCGTCTTGGGGACGCTGTCCTGCTCCCCCATTACGTAGCGGCGCCACTTCTCGACTCCCGAGCTCTCCACGTAGTCCTTGACGAACTCGCGGTTGTACAGGCCCTCTTTGAAGATGATGTAGGCCATGGCCGAGACCAGGGCGGCATCCGTCCCGGGCTTGATGGGTATCCACTGGTCGGCCAGCACCTCGGCTCCGGCGGAGTAGCGCGGGTCCAGGATGATTACAGGCGTGCCGCGCTCGCGGGCCATCTTCATGTACCAGGCGAACTGGTGGCCAGGACCGTAGTGGGCCATGGCTGGGTCGAAGCCAAACAGCATGATGAGCTTGGAGTACAGCATCATGTCGGCGGCGGAAGAGGAGCCGCGCTCGTCGCCCTTCCACGAGCTGCGGCCCGCCATCAGGTGCTCGGCCAAGCGCTCGGGGTCGGAGGAGCACCAGCCCCAGGTGTCCACCCCGGCGCCCCAGAAGGAGAACAGGCGCTCGGCGTTCTCGTTGGGCATGTAGGGGGTCATCACCGAGTAGGGGCCGTACTTGCGACGGGTCTCCTCCATCTTCTCCACCAGCAGGTCCAGGGCGTCGTCCCAGGAGATGCGCTTGAACCGCGCCTCCCCCCGCTGGCTGCCCGGCTCCCGCAGCAGCGGGTACAGGATGCGGTCGGGGTGGTACAGGAGCTTGTCCCAGGTCCAGGCCATGGGGCATCCCCGGCGCTGTACCTTGGTGTGGATGAGGTCCAGGTCCGAGAGGACGCGGTCCTCCCGCCCAATGTTGGTGTTGTAGCGGTCGTCCGGCTCGACTGCGGTGATCCGTCCGTCCTTGAGCCGGACCTTCAGCACGCAGGCGCAGTTGGCGCCGCAGTTGATGTCGCAGCCGTTGTAGGTGGTCTCTTCCCCGGCGTGTTTCTCCAGGAGCCCCTGGACGATGCGCTGCTCTCGTTCCCGCAACTCAGCAAACGATGACATCCATACCTCCGCTGAAACCAAAGTAGCTCTGGCCCTCCGAAAGGTTGGAGGGCCAGAGCCCTAGCTCGTGGGTGCAATTCTGGCTACTTGTCAAACCACAACCGCTCGAAGAGGTTGGCGCTGCGGCTCTGGTGGCTCATGCGCCCGAAGTTCTTTACGTAGGGGTGGAGGGCGGCGTACTCCAACTGCGTGGGCTGTTGGACCACGAAGGCCTGGTCCACGGCCCGGGCCTGGATCTGACGAGTGTAGAGCATCTGCTCGTTGACGTCGAAGGCGGCCCGGTACTTCTCGATGATCTTGTCCGTCTCGGGGTCGGCCACGTGGCTGCGGTTGGACCCGAACTCGGACTTGGTGTGGAAGGAGGACATGGCGAAGGGGTTGGATGCCTGCTCTGAGCGCGTCCAGCCCAGGCCCTCATAGTTGCCCTGTAGCGCGGTCTCCGAGTACCGCCCTGTCTCATACCATATGGGGTCCACCTTCACCCCTATCTTGGCCCACATAGCGATCATAGCTTCTTGTGATTCGTTGAAGGGCGAGCCGAAGGAGCGGGTGGTCTCGAGCTTGGTGGTGAAGCCATTGGGGAACCCCGCCTCCGCCAGCAGCTTCTTGGCCTCGTCGGGCCGGTACTCCAGGTACTTGCGGCTCTCGGGCGCCACATCCTTGGGCAGCAGCGCATAGCCGCCGTACTGGCTGGGGACCAGGGTTAGTATCTCCCCTTCGCCCAGGAACAGGGTGTCTATGATAGCCTGGCGGTCTATGGCCATGTTCATGGCGCGGCGCACCCGTACATCGTTGTAGGGCGGTTTGTCGTTGCGCATCCAGATGGTGCCAAAGCCAGCGTAGTACGGGCAACCGCTGATAACCACCTTGGGTTGAGTCTTCCGATACATATCCACTATGCTCGGCGGCACTCGCAACTGCGCATCCAGCCTCCCGGAGAGAAAGGAAGCGGACTGGGTGGCCGGGTCAGGTATTATCATGTGGTCTATGCCGTCCAGGTAGGGCATCCCCGGCTTGAAGTAGTCCGGGTTGCGAGTGAAGCTAATCTTCACCCCAGGGATGTGGTCCTTGAACATGAAGGGACCGGTGCCGATCCACGTCTTGCTGGGATTGCTGTAGTCCTTGTCTGCCCCTGGCCCTCCCGCCTCCGGCGGCAGGACGAAGGCCACCATGTTGCCGCTGAGCAGCGTCTGCGCTGCCATGGCGTAGGGCTCGGTGAACTGGAAGCGGACAGTCAGGGGCGCCGTGGTCTCCACCTTATCGATGAGGGCCGTGTATGGCGTGATGGAGCCGGACCGGCCCACCTCTTTGGCCCGTCGGAAGCTGAAGACGACATCGTCGGCGGTGAGAAGCCGGCCATTCACCGGCGGCTTGTTGTGGAAGCGGACGTTGGGCCTTATCTTCACGTCCAAAGTACGGTCGTCGAGGAACTTGTAGGACTCGGCCAGATTGAAGCCCAGGGGGTTGGAGCAGGAGTCGGCGGTAGCATGCTCCCACTGCACTAGGCGACTGAACACAGCCGTCTGGGAGTACTGCAACGGGTAGTCCGATCCCGGGTCCTTTTGCAGGTCCCAGGACCTTATGTCCCTGATGACATAGTTACGGAACACGCCGCCATACTTGGGCTGGTTGGTGGCAGCCGTCGGTGACGGCGCCGCGGCAGGCGCAGCCGTGGGCGTCCCCACCTGCGGGGCTGCGGTGGGTGCCGTGGTAGCCCGCGGCACGGCGCTGGTGGCCGGCGCCGTGGGGGTGGCGCTGGCCGCCTGACTACAGGCTGACACGACCAGTATCAGAGTAACACTCAAGGTGGCTAGAGCTCTAGACATGGCGCTCCTCCATCAATGGGACTTTGGGTGCTCCTACATGTTCGGAAAACAACCTAGTATTGCGCCGATGGTACGTTGTCGGGATACAGGTTAGCCAAGCTAGAATGTCGGTAGTTTAGCACCGAGTCAGGGTGATGTCAACATTACGTGTTGACCCGTAATCCGTGGATTCTTGCAGCAACACAGATACGATTCAGGTATGCGGGAGTTGTCACCCAGCGGGTGATGCCCCGCTCATATCTGCATCGTATTTGCCCTGGCGCAACAATCCACGGATTACGGACATGACATCCGCCTTGACACTGGCGAAGCCATGACCCTATACTAAAGCGGCTTTGAGAGACCGGATGGTGTATTGTGAAGTTCAATGTGGCCCAACTACTGAAAGACCCTATTGGCTCCACTCGGGATTACCGTCTCACGGAGCCCCTGGAGGTGCCGGGCGAGGACCCTCGACCGGTGTCGGGCAAGGTACGCCTGCTGCGCACGAACCGCGGCGTTCTGGTGCGCGGCGAGGCGACCACAGTAGTGACCTGTAGCTGTAGCCGCTGCCTTACCTCGTATTCTCAGGGAGTCCACGTAAGGCTTGAGGAGGAGTTCTTCCCCCTAATTGAGGTGAATACGGGCGTGCCCGCTCCGCTACCTTCGGATGCCAGCGAGCCGTTTACCATAGACGAACACCACATCCTGGACCTCACCGAGGTCCTGCGTCAGGACAGCCTGCTGGCGCTGCCCATGAAGCCCCTGTGCCGGCCCGATTGCCCGGGGCTTTGCCCTACGTGCGGCCACAACCTGAACCAGGGGCCGTGCCAGTGCGACAATGCAGTCTTGGACCCTCGGTGGCAGGTATTGCAGGACCGGGCCGGAGGGGGTCTGGCTTAGAACAATGCGCTTCCGGCGTGCCAGGGACCACCCTGGGTTTGCCGGAGGGCAGAGAAAGAGGCTAATACGTATGGGTGCACTTCCCAAGCGAAAACAATCGCCCAGCCGGCGCGGTATGCGCCGTGCCCACTCTCAACTGGTGCTCCCCAGTCTGGTCCCCTGTCCGCGCTGCCGGGCGCTGCATATGGCGCACCGGGTGTGCCCTTCCTGCGGCACATACGCGGGCAGAGAAGTCATCGTGGTCAGCCCCACGAAGACCCCCGGTAAGTAGCCTGCCGCCAGCAACCACTGCTGGCCTGGAGCGAGGAACAATTGATTAGGACTCCTCTTTGTAATCTGCTGGGCGTAGAGTACCCCATTATCCAGGGAGGCATGGCCTGGGCCGGCACTGCGGAGCTGGCCGCGGCCGTGTCCAACGCGGGCGGTCTGGGCATCATCGGCGCGGGCAATGCCCCTGGTGACTGGGTCCGCCGGCAGGTCCGCCTGGCCCGTCAATGGACGAAGAAGCCCTTTGGCGTCAACATCATGCTCATGTCCCCCTTCGCCAAGGAAATCGTGGAGCTGGTGATTGAGGAGCGCGTACCCGTGGTTACCACGGGCGGTGGCAACCCCGGGGTCCACATCCCGCGCTTCAAGCAGGCGGGCATCATCGCCATTCCGGTGGTATCCGCGGTGGCTCTGGCCAAGCGCCTGGAGCGGGCGGGGGCCGATGCCATCGTGGCCGAGGGCATGGAATCAGGGGGCCATGTGGGCGAGACCTGCACGCTCCCGCTGGTGCCCCAGGTGGTGGATGCCGTCAAGGTGCCCGTTATCGCCGCGGGCGGATTTGCCGATGGCCGGGGCCTGGTTGCGGCCCTCGCCCTGGGCGCTCAGGGGGTCCAGATGGGGACCCGCTTCTTGTGCGCCACGGAGTGCATCGCTCACGCCAACTACAAGCTGAAGATAATCGCGGCCAAAGACCGGGACACTACTGTCTCGGGCCACACCACCGGACACCCCGTGCGTACGCTGGAGAACAAGATGTCCCGTCAGTTCCAGGCATTGGAGAAGAATGGGGCCTCGATGGAAGACCTCGAGCGCTTCGGGGAGGGCAAGCTGCGGCTGGCGGTGGTTGACGGCGACATGGAGAACGGCTCCATCATGGCGGGGCAGATCGCCGGTCTGGTCTGCGAGGTCAAGCCCGCCCGGGAGATAGTGCGGGAGATAATGGACGAGGCGGAGGCCGTCATTGCCCGTCTCCCTGCCTATGTAAGGTCTTCCGAGGCGGTCCGTGGGTGACCCATTGGCCTACGTGTTCCCCGGCCAGGGTTCGCAAGCCGTGGGCATGGGCCATGACCTGTTTGAAGGCTCCCCTGCAGCGCGCGCTGTGTTCCGCGAGGCGGACGAAGCCCTGGGCTTCGGGTTGTCTCGCCTCTGCTTTGAAGGTCCGGAAGAGGCGCTGCGTGAGACTATCAACGCGCAGCCGGCCATCATGGCCGTAAGCTGGGCTTGCTTCAAGGCTGCATCCGAGCCGGCGCTGCCCGCAGTGGTGGCCGGCCATAGCCTGGGGGAGTACACGGCGCTGGTAGCCGCCGGGGTGATAGACTTCTCCCAAGGGATAAGGCTGGTCCGCGAGCGGGGTCGCCTTATGCAGGAGGCGGGAGACATCAACCCCGGTGGCATGGCGGCCTTGCTGGCAGTGGACCAGCCGACCGCCGAGGCCCTGTGCCAGGATAGCGGCTGTCATGTGGCCAACCTGAACTGCCCCGGACAGGTGGTCATTGCCGGAAGCAGGGAAGCCCTGGATAAGGCCCGGACCTTGGCCCAGGCGCGCGGCATCAAGCGCTTCATGCCCCTGGATGTGTCGGGCGCGTTTCACACGCCACTGATGGCCTCCGCCGCCGAGGGAATGGCCCGGATGCTGGGCGGGGTGAGCTTCCGCGACCCGCAGGTGCCCGTGGTAGCCAACAGCACCGGCAAGCCGGTCACGACGGCCCAGGCGGTGAAGGCCGAGCTCCTGGCCCAACTCACCCACTGCGTGCTGTGGCAAAGCTCGGTGGAGCACATCGCCGGCGCCGGCATCAAGAGCTTCGTCGAGGTGGGACCTGGGCGAGTGCTTACGGGGCTTATCAAGCGGACCGCCCCCGGCGCCCGTTTGTCCAACTGGGGGGACTTGGCCTCCCTTCAGGGAAAGGTAGCCTGACATGAGCTTGGAGGGGAGAGTAGCCATCGTCACTGGAAGCGGCCGCGGCATCGGCCGGGCGGTGGCCCTGGCGCTGGCCCGCGATGGGGCACGCCTGGTCATCAATGACGTGGGCGATCCCGCTCCGGCTCAGGCAGTGGTCGCGGAGATCGAGGCACTGGGTAGCTCCGCTGTGGTCGTCCTGGGGGACATCAGCCAGTCCACCGAGGTTAGCGCGCTAGTGGAGCGGACCGTCGAGCACTTCGGGCAAGTGGACATACTGGTGAACAATGCGGGCATCGCCCGGGACAACCTGCTGCTGCGTATGTCGGACTCGGAGTGGGACCAGGTACTGAACATAAACCTCAAGGGCGCTTTCCTGTGCACCCGCGCCGTGCTAAAGTATATGCTCAGGCAAAAGTGGGGGCGTATCATAAACATTTCCAGTGTAGTGGGTATCATGGGCAATGCCGGGCAGGCCAACTATGCCGCCGCCAAGGCCGGCCTTCTCGGCCTTACCCGGTCGGCGGCCAAAGAGATGGCCAGCCGTGGCATCACCGTGAATGCAGTAGCGCCGGGTTTCATAGATACCGGCATGACCCGGGCGCTTGCCGACAAGGTGCAGCAGCAGGCGCTGGGGCAGATCCCGGTGGGTCGCTTCGGCACCCCCGATGACGTGGCCCACGCCGTGGCCTTCCTAGCTGCACCGGAGTCCGCCTACATCACCGGGCAAGTGGTCCAGGTGAACGGCGGACTCGTGATGTGAGTCCAGACTATGCCGGGACGACGTGCTGCCCGCCGTGTGGCGATGCAGGCCCTGTACGAGATTGAGGCGGTGGGCCACGACCAAGGGGTGGCCCTGGAGTGGCTGGCCGTGGAGGAGGGGCTACCCGCTGCCCAAACGGAGTTTGCCAGGAGCTTGGTCAACGGCGTGCTGTCCCACCAGAGCCGGATTGATGGGGTTATTCAGGAATGCGCGCCTGCCTGGCCGCTACACCAGATGCCCCTGGTGGACAGGGTCGTTCTGGAGATTGCTATTCTCGAGCTACTGTTCGATTTGGGCACTCCCACCAAGGTGGCCGTCAACGAGGCTGTGGAGCTGGCCAAGACCTTTGGCAGCGATAGCTCGCCCCGCTTCATCAATGGGGTTTTGGGTACTGTAGTCAACCGTTATCTAGCACAAGGAGGTGACACTCGTGCCGACCGTGTACGATCGGGTAAAGAAAGTAGTTGTTGACCAATTGGGTGTTGAAGAGGAGCAAGTAACTCCTCAAGCGTCTTTCGTAGACGACCTGAACGCGGACTCCCTGGACCTGGTGGAGCTAATCATGGCCTTGGAAGAGGAGTTCTCCAACGGGGACAGCAAGCTGGAGATTAGCGACGAAGAGGCGGAGGCTATCGGCACCGTCCAGGATGCCGTTAGCTACCTGAAAGACAAAGGCGTGGAGGACAACTAGCGTCGCGTCTCAGGAGTTGATTGCAGAAGGGAATTGGCAATGCCTAGCCGCTCATCCTGAGCCTGTCGAAGGATGAATGAGTTGTGCTAGGCATTTCGGAGACGGGACACTAGCAGAGAACGTACCCTTGTTGGAATGGAGGTCAGACCCTCCACCCAGTCCCGGGGGCAGTTGGGGTGTTGAGGGGTAGTGATGGATTTCCTTGGCATTGGCCCCATGGAGTTGTTGGTGATCCTGGTGGTCGCCATGATATTCCTGGGGCCTCAGAGAATCGTGCAGGTGGCTGCCCAACTGGGCAAGACGGTACGCGAGTTCCGCAAGGCCAGCAGTCAGCTTACTGATGAGATAACGCGAGAGCTTACCCTGGAGGAACCCAAGAAACCCCCTCCGCAGCCTGCTCTGCCGTCTGCTCCCCAACCTCCAGGAGCGCAGAGCCGGAGCGGACCCCCTGACCACAAGCCCTAGCTCCCCGTGCCATGGAAAAACGCTACAGCATTAGGGATCACCTGCTCGAGCTTCGCAAGCGCCTGACCAGGGCATCTATCTTTGTCGCACTGGGCACTGGGGCCGGGTTCTTCGTCGCCGGCTACATCTTTCGTGCCCTCAAGGCCGAGGCGCCGGGCGTAGAGTTGGTCTACATTGAGCTCTCCGAGTACATGGCGACCTATTTCAAGATCAGCATCATTGTGGGCATGGCGCTGGCGCTTCCCTTTGTGCTCTACGAGATGGTAATGTTCGTGGCGCCGGCGCTGACGCCACGGGAGAAGCGGTTTGTCTACATCCTGCTGCCAGCAGCCTTCGTGTCGTTCCTGATAGGGGCAGCCTTTGCGTACTTCGTCCTGTTGCCGCCGGCTTTGAAGTTCTTGCTCACCTGGGGGAGTGACGTTGCCCGGCCCCAGATCAGGATAAGCAACTACGTGAACGTGGTCACCACGCTGGTGTTCTGGGTGGGCATAGTCTTCGAGATGCCCCTGGTAGTGACGTTGCTGGCCAAGATCGGAGTCGTTACACACCGCTTCTTGTTGCGGCACCAGCGCTTCGCCATAGTGGCGGCGTTCGTTGCGGGGGCAGCCATTACCCCCACGTTTGACCCTATCAACCAGGCGCTGGTGTCCGTGCCCCTCGTTGGCCTGTACGAGATCAGCATCTTCCTGGCCTGGCTGGTCCGGCGCAAGCCCCGCCAGGCGCCCGAGGCCACAGCCCCGGCAGGCGAGGCCACCCCCAGCAGAAGGTGACCGTAGGAGCGCCCCGATCTATCGGGGCGCCCACGACCCCAGCCCCCCCGGTTCCCGGTCTATTTGTCATCAGTGTACTCGGTTAGGACCTTCGCTCCCCGCAGCCCGTAGCCCGTAGCCTGAAGTCCGTAGCCCGCAAGTGTCTTGCGGCCTGCTGCGAAAAGGTGCACAATCGGTGACACCAAAAGGACCTGGGGCGGGCGCAGGTCGCCTCGGCGCACCACCGCGCCACCGCGCCACCGCGACGAAGGGAGGCGGCTGGACCATGAGCCTCGAGCTCAATCTCACCTTTCCGGACAAGGACCACGTCATTGTCTCTTTCGATGGCGAACCCACCGGCGCGCTGCCCTTCACAAACCCTCTGACTGCCAAGGACCGCCGGGACATCCGCTGGTATCTGGAGACCTATGCCACCCTCTGGGGAAGCGACCCGGACGATTCGGAAGCCCGCCGCATTGCCGACCAGCTTGCCGTGTGGGGCAAGGCGCTCTTCAACGCCGTCTTCCAGGCCGGTGCCGCCCGGCGGCTGTTCAACCGGTTTCAGGACAACGAAGACGAGGCCCGCCTGCTTACTATCAGCGCTGAACACCCAGCCATTCTGTCTTTGCCCTGGGAGCTGCTGCATGACCCAGCGAAGAGCGGCGTTCATCTCTTCCTGGAGAACCCGCGGATCAGCATCCGCCGTCGCATGCCCGGGGCGACGGACGGGCGCCGCTCTTTCCGTGTCCAAGCCAAGGATAGGCTGCACCTGCTCTTTGTTGTTAGCCGTCCCGAGGGCGCTGGTTTCCTCGACCCGCGTGCGGACGCGGGCGCCGTGCTCGATGCCCTGGAGCACCATGCCCCTGGCTGCTTCACCTGGGAGTTCCTGCCGTCGGCTACCATTGACGCCCTGGTAAAGCGCCTGGAAGACAAAGACAAGACGCCCGTGGACATCCTCCACTTCGACGGCCACGGGGTATTCGACCGCGACGGCGGATTGCCCGAACGAGTGGAGGAACAAAAGGGACTACTCATGCAACTGCTGGCTGGGGAGCTTGTGAGGACAAAGGTGGTCGAAGCTCCGGCCAAGTCGCCACCCAACATCGGCTACCTCATCTTCGAGAGGCCCGACGGCGACCCCGACTTCATTCCCGCGCAGCGGCTGGGCGAAAACCTCCATCGCCACAAGGTCGCCCTGGTCATTCTCTCGGCCTGTCAGACCGCCATGCTGGGCGACAACGACGAGCCGATGGGCAGCGTGGCCGTGCGCCTCACCGCGGCGGGCATCCCCGCCGTGCTGGCCATGACCCACTCGGTGCTCGTCCCCACCACGCGGGCGCTCTTTGGAGAGCTCTACGAGCACCTGGCCGAAGGCTGCGGCATCGGGGAGTCCCTGGACAACGCCCGGCGCTACCTGAAGAACCACCCCGAGAAATACGAGGTACAGCGCGGTCCCGACCGTGTGTGGCTGAAGCTGGACGACTGGTTCCTGCCCGCCCTCTACCAGAGCGGCGCAGACGTGCCGCTGTTGAAGAAGGCAGCGGGTGCGGCACAGCAGGCGCCAGCCCCCCAACCCCACACCAACCTGCCGCCGTGCCCCGAGTCCGGCTTCTTCGGTCGCCGGCGAGAGCTGTGGAACATCGAGCGCTGGTACGCGGACAAGGCCCGGCGCATCACTATTACCGGCTTCGGCGGGCAGGGCAAGACCGCCCTGGCCCAGGAGGCCGGGCGCTGGCTCACCCGCACCGGCATGTTCCGGGCCGCGGTGTTCGTGGGCTACGCCCACGTCCAGGGCCGCGACGCCGTGGCGGTGGCGGTGAACGAGATCGGCTCGGTCCTGGGCCAGAGCCTGATTGACGCCGGGGCCGCCGAAGACGCCCTGGTGCGGACACCCACGCTGGTCATCCTGGACAACCTGGAGGCCCTGGCGCCGGAGTCGCTCCACGAGCTGTTGGACGCCGCGGTGGGCTGGTCCCAGGCGGGCGGCTCCCGAGTGCTGTGCACCACCCGCAAGCCTGAGTTCGGCCACCAGGACTACCGCGTGGAAGGGACGAACATCCACCGGCGCATTGTCCTGGAGGGGTTGGGCAGCCGGGACGCGCCCGATGACGCCCTGGAGTGGTGCGCCGAGCTGATGGCGCTGCCGCCCGCTCCCACTCTCGCGCCCCCCAGCCGCCAGGAGCTTGTTGACCTGTTCGACAAGGTGAGGTTCCACCCCCTCTCCATCCGCGTGCTGGCCCAGCAGCTCAAGACGCGCCACCCCGCCGAGCTGGACAGACGGCTGGAGGAGCTGCTGGCTACACCGCCGCCAGGCGGCCCTGGCCCAGGCGCAGCGGCGCCGGACGGGGACACCCCGGACTACCTGGTGGCCTCCCTCCAGCTCTCCCTGGACAAGCTGGACGACGCCGCCCGCCGGGTGCTGCCGCGCCTGGGCGTGTTCCAGGGCGGCGCGATTGAGGAGCGCTTGCTGGCCATCACGGAGATCGGCGAAGAGGTCTGGCCCACACTGCGGCAGCAGTTGGAGGCTGCCGCGCTCATCGAGGCGGAGACGCTACCCGGAGTGGGCGTGCCCTTCCTACGGTTCCACCCCACGCTGGCCCCTATGCTCTGGGCACAGCTTGGCGCCGAGGACCGGGCACGCCTGGGCGCCGCCCACCGGCGGCGCTACTACGCCCTGGCCAACTACCTCTACCAGTCAGATGACAAGAGCCCCCTAGAGGCGCGGGCCATCGCCCGGCGGGAGCTGCCCAACCTGCTCCAGGCCGTCCACGCCGCCCTGGACGCCGGTGACCCCGAGGCGGTGGTCTTCGCTGAAAGCGTGAATAAGCTCCTGGTTTACTTCGGCCTGAAGCAGGAGTCGGCGGCGCTGGTCGCCCAGGCGCAGGCGGTGGCGGGCGTACCCGGCTCGCTGTCGTGGTATCTGGCCCAGTCCAACCGGGGCGAGCAATTGCTCAACGGGGGGCGCGCCGCTGAGGCCACCCAGATCTTCCGCAACGTGCTGAAGGCACTGGGCGATGCCCCCAGCTACCAGCGGGCCATGACCCTGGCTGCCCTTGGTCAGTGCCTCCGGGCCAGCGGGCGACCCGATCTGGCCGCGCAGCATCAGCGCGAGGCGTTGGCCGTCTTTGAGCGCCTTGAGCAGACGCACTACTTCAAACGAGAGCGTGCCGCATGCCTGGGCGAACTGGCCGATGCGCTCGCTGACCAGGGCCAGCATGCCCAAGCGCGGGTGGCGTATGAGCACGCACTGACGGTCTTCAAGGAAGTACGTGACGCCCGCTCTCAGGGTGTAGTCCTAGGCAACCTCGGCGTGCTAGCCATGCGGGAGGGCAATCTGAAGGAAGCCGCGGACCGCTACCGCGCTGCTCTGGCCCTTTTCCAGCAGCTCAAAGAGCCGGAGGAGGAGGCAGTGTGGTGGCACCAACTCGGAAGGGTCTTTCAAGAAGCCCACCAGTGGGATGAGGCCGAGCGGCACTACCGGGAGGCGGCCCGCCTCAAGGAACTGCAAGGCTCCGTTTCCGGCCCAAACGGTGCCGTCGTTGCCTGGAACCAGTTGGGCCAAGTGAGCCGATACGCTGGCAAGCCCGGTCCGGCGGAGGCATGGTACCGCAAGGCAATTGAGGCGGGGCGCAGGGCTAGTGACCAAGTCAACCTTGCAAAGTGCCTCAACAATCTTGCCGGTCTCCTGGGGGACCAACCCGGCCGGCTGGCCGAGGCGCGGGAGTTGGCGGAGGAGGCGCTGGCCATCAAAGATATGCTTGACCCTGGCGCTTTGGCCATCTGGACGACCTATACCATCCTCGCTGGCATAGTGGACAAAGAGGCGCAGGCCACCTCGGCCAATCTCAAGGCGGAACTCCAGGTGCAGGCGCGGGAGTACCGCCGCCTGGCCCGCGATGCCAGGCGCAACTTCCCAGGCATGCGCAACGAGCTAAGGCGGCACGCCCAACTGATTGTGGCCACAGTGGCCGCTTGCGCCAGGCACAAAGAGGCTCGCGAGTTGGTAGCCAAACAACAGGCGGCTATGCGCCAGGGGGGCGAGGATTGGGCCAACCTCGCCGCAGCCTTGGACCGGCTTCTCGCCGGAGAACGGGACGCTGACACCTTGTGTGAGGATCTAGGCCCCGATCAAGCGATGATTATCGAGGCCATCCTCCAGGGCATCGCCGATCCGTCCAGCCTCCAGGACCTGCTGCCGGACCAGAAACCGTAGGGGTCCCGACGCGTCGGGATGCCTGCCCTGCCCGCCGGGTCGCCCTGGGGTTGGGTCGTGTCGGTCGCAGACGCCTCGGGGCGCCTGCCCCGGCGTTGGGGCGCCCATCCCCCAGGGCAACCACAGGGGGATTGCCCCTACATCGGCCCCGCCGTACCATCGCACCCGTAGGGGCGACCCGGCGGGTCGCCCGCCCTCGCATTGCGGGCCAAACGCGCCCAGCCCCGGGGCAACCATCCCGACATGTCGGGCCCCCTACGCGTCAATCGAAGGTGGCGCCCCTTCCGCGCAGGAAGCGGGGCGCCCACCAGTTGAGGTGCCCTAATAGCCGCATGGTGGCCGGCACCAGCAACGCGCGCACTATGGTGGCGTCTATCAGGATGGCCAGGGCGATGCCCACACCAATGGACTTTATCATCACGATGTCCGCCAGTCCGAAGGAGCCTGCTACCAGGATGAGCACAGCGGCGGCGCCGGTAATCAGCGCCCCGGTGCGGGCCAGGCCATGGCTCACGCTGGACGTATTGTCACCGGTAGCGTCGTAGCTCTCCTTGATGCGGCTGAGCAGGAAGACCTCGTAGTCCATGCTCAGCCCGAACAGCACGGCAAAGAGCAGCACGGGGGTGCTGGACTCGATGAAGCCGTCCGGGGTGAATCCCAGGAGACCGCTCAGGTGCCCCTGCTGGAAGATGAATACCAGCGCGCCGTAGCTCGCCCCCAGGCTTAGCGCGTTCATGGCCAGGGCCTTGAGGGGGATGACCACGGAGCGGAAGGCGAGGACCAGCATCACGTACATCGCCCCCACGATCCACAGCACCAGCCAGCGGGCGTCCTGGAACAACGCCCGGTCGCCGTCCATGACGTCGGCGGTGATACCGGTGACCAGCACCTCGAGACCGCCCGGCGGGGCCATCTCGCGGATGTCTCCCACCAGGGCCTTGGTCTCGTCGGAGAAGGCGGGAGAGCGAGGGATGACCCGCACCAGGGTGACCGTGGGGCTGGCCCAGGCCTGGACAGCCCGCCTCAGCTCCGGACTGGGCAGCGACTCGGGATTGGCCACGTACTGCGCCAACAGCGCCGGCGGCACGCCGGGAGGCAGCCAGTCCAGCAGCCCCTCCACCCGGGCCGCCTGCGGATGTGCCCTCAGTTGTCTCTCCAACTCCCCCAGGGCCGCCAGCTTCTCGGGGTCTGCCCCGAAGGTATCCTGGCTCTGTGTGGTCACCGCCAGCAGCAGGGGGGATGTCTCCCCCTCGCCAAAGTCGCGGCGCAGGGCCTCGTAGCCCAGGCGCGCCGGCTCGCCCGCCGGGAGGCTGGTGGCCCCAGGGGTCCCTAGCTTGACCTGAAGGAAGGGCACGCCCAGGGTAACCAGGAAGACTACTACTACGACCAGGATGGGCCACGGGTGGCGCATCACCCGGGTGGCAATGCCCTGCCAGGCGTGGCCGCCCATTTGCCGCCGTAGGATGGGCCACGCGTTCACCCGCGGCCCCAGGATAGCCAGCAGCGCCGGCAGCAACGTCAGAGCAGCCAGCACCGATACCAACACTACCAGGGAGCCTCCAATGCCCATGGAGCGCATGGTGGGAGAGCGGAACAGCAGAAGCCCCGCCATGCCAATGAATACGGTGCCGCCGGAGAAGACCACCGCTTTGCCGGAGGTGGCCAGGGTGGCCTCCAGTCCCGACAACTCGGGACGGTCGTGGAGCGCCAGCTCCTCCCGGAAGCGGCTGACGATGAACAGCGAGTAGTCTATGGCCAGGCCCAGGCCCAGCATCGAGGACAGGTTCATCACGAACACGGAGAGGTCCATGCGCAGGGCGATGAAGTAGAGCAGGGCCAGGGTCACCGAGACGGCCACGCCTCCCATGACCACAGGCAGCCCGGCAGCCACCACCGCGCCGAACACAATGAGCAGCGCCACCAGGGCCAGGGGCAGGGAGATGGACTCGGCCCGGCGCAGGTCGTTCTCACTAAGCTCAATGAGGCGATGGACGATGGGGACGGTGCCGGTGGGCCAGGCGTGGACCTGCCCGTCCAGGAGGGCCGCCTCCACCTGAGGGAACCGGTCCAGGGATTTCCCCACCGTGCCGGACATGCGGACTGTCGCAAACGCCGTATGACCGTCTGGGGATACCAGCCTCATGTTGCCCGGCGAAGGGGCTTCTACGTCGGTGACGAAGGGCAGGGCATGCAGTGCCTTGACCTGGGCCTCTACCTGGGCTGCAAAGCCTGGGTCGCCGGCTGTCAGGGTGTCGCTGTGGAACACCACCATGAGGGTGGCGGGCGCCATGCCCAGCTCGCGCTCCAGCAGGCGCTCGGCCCGCGCCGACTCCAGATCCTCAATGGTGAAGGAGCTGCCGGACAGGGTGTTGGCCAGCTTCGGGGCGTAGACGATGCCCACGGCCAAGAGCACACCCCACAGCGCCAACACCGGCCAGCGATAGCGATAGACCAGCCGTGCCAGTGCCCTAAACATGCGTCACCTCCGGGCACATCCAGTGAGATGATACACTTTTATGCGAAGGAAAGAGTAATCCGTCATGGGGGTTGCTGCTGTCATCACCGAGGATGAAAATGCCTTGGACGGCGTGTGGCGTCGGGGTCCCGACATGTCGGGGTGCCCGCCCTGGTGGGGTGACTACCTGGAGCAAGCTCATGGAGTAGGTCCAGCCGCCAGACCGGGAACTTTCTTTGGGGGCAAGGCATCTATTCAATCAGAAGAAGCTACAGCCGTAAGACCCAAAGGAGGCGCTATGAAGCCACTACCGTTGGTAGCCGTTTTCCTCGCTACGCTCCTAGTGGCTGCCTGTGCCCCAAACCAGCCCACCCCCACGCCATTTCTCGAGGATTTCGGGATCATTGGGGAGCTCGGGCAACAGGTGGAGCTATCGAAAGGCATGGCACTGTTTCTTCCCTCAGAGGGGTTGACCTTCACCTTCCGCGAGGTGCAGGCCGATAGCCGCTGCCCCAGCGATGTGCAGTGTGTCTGGGCGGGGGAGGCCCGCATCCTTATGGTCGTTCTCCAGGGAGCCGAGGCAACAGAGGTCAAGCTGGTTGAGCCGGGAGGCATCTCCCAGGTGCAGATTGAGTACGGCGATCATCTCCTCACCTACCACCTGACGCCTTACCCCGAAGTGGCGCGGCCCAACACCCCGAACGATTACCAGTTGCGTTTACAGGTGACCAGGGTGCCCCAGCCTGGTGAGTCGCCCTCGACCGATACCGGCGCTCAGACACCAGCGGCCGCGCTCCCCGACATAGCGTTTGAGATGAAAGGCCGCTATCAGCTTGGAGAGCCAATCGAGGTCCGGGTCCGCAATCGTTCTGACACAGATACCTACTACTACCAGTCCTACTACCCTGCCTGCTATAACCTGAAGTTCTTTGACGGATCAACAGAGCGCCGTCCATACCCGTACGCAGACCCTGTACAGCCGGTGCGCTTCCTGCTACCAGGCCAGTTCATCATCCCGAGAGGAACGCATTGCGATCTGATCTCTGAGGAGCAGTTGAAGCCAGGCGAAGACGCAGTGCTTCTTACCTGGAACCAGGACATGTGCGTCGAGGACCGCTGGGGCTGCGCCAGGAGCATTACGGTGAGCCGCGGCGAATACCGCATAGTCGGGGAATTTGCTCAAAGCAAGGGGGTCATCGGTCCAGCCTCCAGCGAGAGAAGTCCTGAGACCGCCGTGGCGGAGTGGAAGTTCGTCATCGAATAACAGGCCACAGAGGCAGCCGGACAGGCTGCGGGGGGCAAGGTTAGGAATGGCTCAGGAGGTGTAAGAATGCCTGGCGGGAAATGGGTCGCCCTTGGAACTGTGGCATTAGTAGCTCTGTTCGCTTTGGCTTGCGCCCCTCCCGGCACCCCAACGCCCACCCCCAGCCCACGAGCCCAGGGCATCCACACCACGGAGGACATGCGGGCGCGGTACGAGAGGTGGCCCGAGGAGTACAAGTTCGCCTTGGACGGGGACACCGTCGTCCTCTTTGCCTATCCCAGCCCCATCATTGATTGGGCTGGGTTCGCGTTCATCAATCATATGCCATGGGTATCATCGGTCACGCTGGGTAGGCCCATCAGCGTTGTTCTGGCGGATGGCACGGTGGTCCCGGCGCAGCCCGAGCTGGAGCATACTATCTTCGGCGAGAGGCTGACCGTCAGGAGCAAGTACAACACTGATGAAGCCAGGGCACGGTTGGAGGGGGTGCTGGCGGACGAGGAGATGATGCGGCGAATCCTCCAGGGCCCCGCAGCGGCGGCGACCACACCCACTCCCCCTGATCCTGCGACGCGTGACGCGCTCGGGAGAATAGGGCAGAGCGGGAGTGGCATCGGCGAGGTGGTCCCCGGCTTCGGAGGCTTCTCCCTGGACCCGAAGGACAACAGCATTGCCTACGTCTACATGCTGGACCCCTCACAGCAGGCGCTAGCCGAGGAAGCGGCGCGCATCATGGTGGGGAACGAGCGCTTTGCGCGGGACATACGTGAAGTGCGGGTGCTCAGGGCCGACTACAGCATATCCCAGTTGAATGAGTGGTACGGGCGGATGCGGAGCTTGGTCTGGTCCGTTCAAGGTCTCACCTGGACTGACCTCGATGAGGGCCACAACCGTATTGCTATCGGCATGAAAACCAGACGAGGGGCGCTCCAGGACATGGAAAGGATACTGACCTCCCTGGGTATCCCCCTCGATGCTGTGAACATCCATGTGGGTTCTGCGAAAGCGGGCCAGCCATACCAGCCATCTCCTCTGCCCAGTGACCCGGTGCTCAGGTCGCTCAGGGTCTGGGTGGAGGCGCCTTCTGAAGTCGCCTCTGACGTGCCTGTACCTCTGGTGATGCGGGTGAAGAACGTGGACGCGAAACCCGTGCAACTGGAGTACGGTCTGGGGCACCAGTTCGTGGTGACTCGGCCCGACGGCACCTACGTCTGGAGCTCAACCTCGGAGATGGGAATCATAGACGATGTGGGTAGAATACTGACGCTGGGTCCAGGCGAAGAGATCTCTTTCAACTGGGAGTGGCGGCAATGGGACGACCAGGGGGAGCCTGTGCCCCCCGGATCCTACCTCGTCTACGGTGTCTTTGATGCGTATCCCGAGGTGCCGGCGGAGCCGGTGATGCTCAGTATCCTGCCCTAGAGTCCTGGAACTCCCGTGTGCCGAAGTGGCCGACGAGGAGCCGGGAGACCGGGGAGCTTTCCGACGTTGCGGCACAACCGCGCATCCGCAGCCCGTAGCCTGTAGCTTGTGCCACGCTAGTACCTCGTGCCGAACTCCTGGTATTGCCCTGTGGGGGGTGGCCACTCGACAGCAATGTCGTCCACCCGGGCCCGGGGTGGCCCATGGTGCAGGTATTCCAACAGCTTGTCCAGTTTGGGGCGCTCGCCCTCCGCCCACACCTCCACCTCGACTCCCGAGGGCATGTTGCGCACCCAGCCGGTCAGCCCCAGCCCTTGCGCCACCTGGGTCACCGAGGCGCGAAAGAAGACGCCCTGGACCTTACCTCGGACCGTAGCGTGGAGGGCGTCAGCCACGGCTACCGGCCAAGGACGACTTGGCGACGTCACTGATCCGGTCACCCCGGCTGGCCCGCTCTCGCCCCGACGGAGCGGGGCGCTCGTGGTAGAAGGCCAAGACTATGCCCCTTCTTCCTCCTCGCCGGGGTGCGCCTTTTTCCCCTTGGGCACTACCTCTGGCTCAGGGGGAGGCATGAACTCGGTCGGAGGGGTGGTGGCTGCCTTCTTGGCCGTCTTCTTGGGTTTCTTGGCCTCGTGGCGGATGAAGTCGCCTCTAGGTGTCATAGCTGCCTCCTTCTAACCTCAGTCCGAGTTTAGCAAAGGGGCAGCATACGTGTAAAGGCGAAATCCAGAATTCCCCGCCCTACTTGGGCGGCCCGGTGTGAGAACGAGGGTGCGCTGGACTATGCGACGCCCGCGGGCACTTTCTGGATGCGCCGGAACTCCTTGACCAGGTCTGGATGGGGTGTCCCATCCTGGCTACGGGCCAGTAGCTCCTCTTGCGGGCCCTGGTGATACCACCCACGAAGGACGTGAGCCGTGGTCTCGGGCAGAGTGTCTATTACCTGGGTGCCGAAGCCGATCTCGGCCCCTGCCTGGTCCACGGGCAGCCGGCTGCGTCGGGGGTAGATGTGCATGTGCCAGCGATAGTACTGGCGGGCCTCCTCAGCGGCGCGGAAGGGGGCCATGTGGGTAGCGATGTTGAGGTTGGTCACTCCCATGTAGAAGAACAGGGCGGGGAACACACCTAGGGCCGGGCGCACGATGTGGCGCCTCTGCTCGGGCGTGGTCTGCAATATGTGGGAAATGGGCTCCTTCGGGTAGATGACAACCTCGTTGGAGCACGTCGGGGCGAAGCTGGCAGCGATGAATATGTCGTTGTCGTAGATGACCCGTCTGCCCTCGCTCCTCTCTTCCTCGGCCAGCATGTCGAAAGGGTTGCGCCCCGAGCGTTCCCACAGCGCCCGGCAACGCTCGATCTCACGCTCCTGGCGGCTGGGCATGGCCCAGGTGGCACTCTTGCGCTGAGAGTGAGGATGTTGCTGGGAGGCGCCGGCGAAGGGGCCCCAGTTGGTGAAGTCCATGAACGCCAGCACCTCGGGGTCCCTGGAGCAACGCAGGGCCAGCTCGTAGGAGGACTCCACCATGCGCTCCAGGTCATCGAAATACAGGTCGGAAAGGAGCAGCTTGTGTTCGCCGAAGGGCGGGTAGATGGTCACCCAGTCGTACTTCTCCCAGGGGTAGAGGTTGGGCACGGAGACCGCCCCGCCGGGGTGCTCGATGCGCCCGCCGGGGGTCTTCTCCTTGTAGTTGCAGAAGTCGCAACTGGCCAGCGGCCGTATGTTGAGGTCCATGGATATGGCCAGCTTGCGCCGGGCACGCTCCTCAGATATCTTGGACAGGTTGCCGGTGATAGGGTCTACGCGGGTGAGGTAGGTGACTTGCTTGGTTTCGCCGTTGACTGTGAATGGGGCACTGAGCCCAGAGAACTCATGTAGCAGCACTACATGCCTTCTTTGACAGACGATATTTCACGCATAAGCCCATGATACCAAATCGTGGTCCCCTGTGTAGCTTGCCTCATGGTTGCCGCTGATGCTAGCACCGCCGGTGGGACCTGTCAAGCGGCGGCGGGCCGCGCCCCAAGAATAGCTATTCAGCTTTGGCACCTTCGCCTGCGGGGTGAAATGGCGCCCGCCCCATGTCGTTACCCTGAAAATAGCCCGCTCGCCCTTCTGATGGTCATCAACAATTTATAGTGCCAATTGTGCGGCAGCACCATTGTCATTCTGAGTCCCGCCGCACCGGGACGAAGAATCCGTGCCCCCTGGTTTGACCTAGCGCCGAGACACGGATTCTTCGGTCGTCCTTAACCGCAGTCCCGATGCGTCGGGATCAGAATGACAGGTAATTGTCGCCCTATTTAGTTGATGACCATCAGAAGGGCGAGGAATCCCTCGCCGAGGCTCAGGACGGCGTCTCATGGTTAGATCTTGCAGGCGAGCCTACCATGAGATTCTTCACTCGTCCCGATGCGTCGGGACTCGTTCAGAATGACAGAGAAGGGGGCGGCCTGATGGCAAAGCCAGCAGCCAATCGCTGTTCTCGGAGCACCCCACCATTGCACATGGCTGCCTCTGGCCCTAAGTACTCCTCCGCCTAAATATGGCGACGTATATGACTTGTAGAAACGGCGCCCGTCAGTTACCATCCTTCTTGGAGGAGGATGGTTCGCTATGCCGAGAGCAAGCCCATTCGAGATCAAGCTGTCGCCGCAAGAAAGACA
>Ga0209514_10000262_pt1 | contig 116184 bp, 104 predicted proteins | sample Subgrocontami58m_FD_187452 | JGI IMG/M metagenome (GOLD analysis project Ga0209514, IMG submission 187452) | Subsurface groundwater microbial communities from S. Glens Falls, New York, USA - GMW37 contaminated, 5.8 m (SPAdes) (version 3) | ecosystem: Environmental > Aquatic > Deep subsurface... | reverse complement strand
GCTCGTCCCCGCCGCGATCGCCGCCAGCGTCCCCATCGAGCACGGGCACACCACCATCGCGCTCGCCCGGTGCGAGCCGCTCGCCGGACCGGCGCCGCGGTCGGTGTCATCGTACGTCATCACCCAGCGGTCCCACGCCGATCCGCCCACGTGCGCGCGCAGTCCCTCCACCGAGGCCAGCGTCGTCTCCGTCTGGATCAGGCGCAACCCGTGGCTGCTCACGATCAGCGACACCTTTCGCTCGGCCTGCACCAGCGCCTGCAGCAGTCGCACGCCGTACGGCGCGCCGGAGGCGCCGGTGATCGCCATGATGATCGGGCGCATGTCACTCATAGAAAGACCCGCTCGGCGAGCACGAAGAGAAAGAACGTGACACTGAGAATGCCGTTCACGCTGAAAAAGGCGGCGTCGAGCTTCGAGAGATCGTCGGACGAAACGAGCGAGTGCTCCCAACCGAGGATGCCAGCCGCGACCACCACGCCGGCAAAGTAGAGCACGCTCGAACCCGACGCCACGCCCGCCACGACCAGCGCCGCGATCGTCAGCAGGTGCAGCCCACGTGCGACCCGCAGCGCCGTGCGCGTACCCATGGTCGCCGGCACCGAGTACAGCCCCTGCGACCGGTCGAACTCCGCATCCGGGAGCGAGTACAGGATGTCAAAGCCCCCCACCCAGCTCATCACCGCAATCGCCAGGGCCGGCAGCAGCCACCACGGGTCGCTCCAGGCACCGGTCACCGCGAGGTATCCACCCGCCGGCGCGATGCCGAGCCCGAGGCCAAGCACGAGGTGCGACCAGCGCGTGAACCGCTTGGTGTAGCTGTAGAAGAGCACCCACGCCAGGGCGACGGGCGAGAGCGCCAGGCAGAGCGGGTTGATGTGCCACGCCGCGAACACGAAGACCAGCGATGCGATGACGACACTCGCCGCCGCTTCCGGGACGCTCATCGCCCCACTCGGGATCTCGCGCATCGCCGTGCGCGGGTTCAGCGCGTCGTAGCGCCTGTCGGCGACGCGATTGAACCCCATCGCCGCAAACCGCGCCGCGGTGAACGCAATCACCACCCAGATCACGATCGGAGCGGTGACCGGGACAATCCAGCTCGCGAGCGTGACGCCCACGAGCGCGAACGGCAGCGCGAAGACCGTGTGCGGGAGCTTGACGAAGTTCACGTAGCGGACCAGCCGCGACGCGCCGCCGAACGTCTGCCCCTCGCGCACCGGCGCGTTCATTTCGCGAGCCCCAGCCGCGCCCACACCGCGTCCATCTTCGCCTTGGTGGCCGCGTCCATCTCGATCACCGTCGGCCACGAGCGGGTGAATCCCTCCTCCGGCATCTTCTTCGTTGCATCGAGCCCCATCTTGGATCCGAAGGTGAACGCCCGGCTCGAGTGGTCGAGCACGTCCATCGGCCCCAGTGTGAATCGCACGTCGCGTTCGGGATCGATGTTGTTCAGCGCCACCCACCACGCTTCCTGCGTGTTGCGCACGTTCACCCAGTCGTCCACGACCACGAGCACCTTGGCGAGCGACATCAACCCGGCGCCCCAGAGGGCGTTCATCACCTTGTACGCCTGCCCGGGGTAGCTCTTCTTGATCGACACGAAGACGAGGTTGTGGAACCCGCCCTCCGCCGGCATGTGGTAGTCCACGATCTCCGGCGTCGTCAGCTTGAGCAGCGGCAGGAAGATCCGTTCCGTGGCGTGGCCGAGGTAGAAATCCTCCATCGGCGGCCGTCCCACGATCGTCGCCACGTACGTCATGTCGCGTCGCATCGTCACCGCGGTGACGTGCACCTTCGGATACAGGTCGGCCTCGGAGTAATAGCCGGTGTGGTCGCCGAACGGCCCCTCCACCACCAGCTCCTCCGCGGGATCGATGTACCCCTCGATCACGAGCTCAGCGTCCCACGGCACCTCGAGGTCGCACGTCACGGCCTTTACGAGCTTTACCGGGTCGCGCCGCAGGAAGCCCGCAAAGATGAACTCGTCCACTCCCGGCGGCAGCGGAGCGCTCGCCGAGTACATGGACGCCGGATCGGCACCGATGACGATGCAGACCGGCATCTTCTCGCCGCGCGCCGCCATCTCGCGCCAGTGCGCCGCGCCCGTCTTGTGGCGCTGCCAGTGCATCGCCACAGAGCGCTTGTCCAGCTGCTGCACGCGGTACATCCCCACGTTGCGGATGCCGCGCGCCGGGTCCTTGCTGATGACCGCGGTCATCGTGAAGAACGGCCCGCCGTCCTCCGGCCACGTGGTGAGCACCGGGAGCCTGTCGAGGTCGATCTCGTCGCCCTGCCACACGACTTCCTGGCATGGCGCCGCCCCGTGCTTCACGCGCGGCGGAAACTTGGACACCTCAAAGAGACGCGGCAGAAGCGAGAGCTTGCCGACCAGTCCTTCGGGGACCTTCAGGTCCATCAGCTGCGTAATGCGGTCGCCGTGCTCGTCGAGCTGCTCCACGCCGAGCGCGAGCGCCATCCGCTTCATCGAGCCGAACAGGTTGATCGCCACCGGATACGCGGACGTCGTTCCGTCACGCAGGACTGGACGCTCGAAGAGCAGCGCCGGCCCGCCCCCGGCGAGCTTCATCGCGCGGTCGGCGATCTCGCACATCTCGAGGTGCACCGACACCGGCTCGGTGACGCGCACGAGCTCGCCGATATCGTCGATGGCCTGGATGAAATCCGCTACGGAATCGAGTGTCATGGTCCCAGTCTGCCCTCAGCCGTCTGCCGTCCGCCGTCCGCCATCTGCCGTCCGCCGTCCGCCGTCTGCCGTCCGCCGTCCGCCGTCTGCCCCTTCGTCCCCACATGAACCGCCGCAATCCCGAACGTGAGCGCGCGCCACCGCACGTCTCCGTACCCCGCACTCGTCATGCGCTCAGCGAGAACGGACCCTTCGGGAAAACTCCGCACCGATTCCGGCAGGTACGTGTACGCCGTGCGGTGCCCGCTCACCAGGCCGCCGATCCGCGGCAACAGGTGGTGGAAATACGCATGGTAGACCGACCGCACCAGCGCCAGCCGGGGCGTGGAAAACTCGAGGATCACGAACCGCGCGCCGGGCATCAACGCGCGGTGCACTTCGCGCAGGCACGCATCCAGGTCGGCGACATTCCGAATGCCGAAGGCCACGATTGCCCCGGCGAGCGAACCTGGCGCCACCGGCAGCGACAGCGCGTCGGCGACCACTGGCGCGATGTTGTGGCCCTGCAACTTCGCGCTTCCCGCCCGCAGCATTGGCTCCGCAAAATCGGCGCCCACGACAATTCCGGAGAACCCACTCCGCGCACTCAATGCGGCGGCAACGTCCAGGGTTCCGGCGCAGAGGTCCAGATACGTCCCGCCGGGGTTCCCCTCCCATCCAAGACGCGCCAGCGCAACGCGCCGCCAGTACCGGTCGATGCCAAGGCTCAGCACGCGGTTCAGCAGGTCGTAGCGCGGCGCAATGTCGGAAAACATGCGCTGCACGTACGCCCGCTTCACCGCGGCGCCGGCCGCCGCGGCGCTCGCCTCCCGCGCCTCGAGGTCGGTCGTCGGTATCACCCTCGAAAGCTCGCCGGGCCACCGCACAGGAGCAAGCGCAGCGCGGCACCCTGTCCCGGATGCGCCGTCTTCCGCCCCCAATCCCCGTCGAGTGCTGGTCGCTCGGTCGCGCCGCGGCTACCTTTCCGCCGCTGCGCATGGCACCTGCCCTCGACCTCCCCAACCTTCCCGACGCCGACGTCGCCCGCCTGGCCCAACAGGGGCGTGAGGCGGCGTTTCGCGAGCTCGTGCGCCGCTACGAACGGCCCGTCTTTTCGCTGGTCTTCCGCATGGTGCGCGACAGCGCGGTCGCCGAGGACCTGGCCCAGGACACGTTCATCAAGGTCCTGAACCACGTCGACAAGTACCGGCCCGAGTTCAAGTTCTCGAGCTGGCTGTTCAAGATCGCCAACAACGTCGCCATCGATCACCTCCGGCGCCGGCAGCTGGACACGATCTCCATGGACGGCTCCCCGAACGCCGCCACGGCGGCCGACGTCGAGGCCACCTCCTTCGACATCGCCGACAAGTCCGAGTCGGCCCTCGAGGTCTTGGAGGCCAAGGAGCTGGGGTCGGCCATCGAACGCGCCATTGGCGCGCTTCGGCCCGAGTACCGGGCCTGCATCATGCTGCGCCACGTCGAGGGCCGGTCCTACGAGGAAATCGCCGCCACCCTCGACCTGCCGCTCGGCACCGTCAAGACCTACATCCACCGCGCCCGGCACCAGCTCCGGGAAGCCTTGGAACACCTCAGGGAGTGATCGCCGGTCCGGATCCCTCCCCCCTGAAACCCGTGCTGTGTAGACCACGTAAGGCCCGACAGGAGGACCAGTGCAACACCGTCATCTGCTATCCAACGAAATCGACCTGCTGCTCGACGGCGAAGCCGGATTCGGCGTCGCCCCGCTGCGCGCGCATGTCGATGCGTGTGCCGACTGCCGTGCGCGCCTCGATGAAGCGCGCGTGGTCGCCGACGCGTTGGAACGCCTCCCGCACCTCGCTCCGCGCACCGGCTTCGCCGACCGCGTGCTGAGTCGGGTGCAGATCGTCGAGCCGTGGCACGTGGCCGCGCTCAACACCGCCCGCCGCTTCGTGCCGGAGTCGCGCCCCCTGCGCGCCGTCGCGCTCGCGACAATGGGCCTGACGTCGGTGGCCATCTCGGCCAGCGCCGTCTGGATTGCCCTGAGCGCCAACCTCACGGTCGGCTCGGCGACCGTCGTCACCGGCCGGATGCGCACGGTGCTGGTGGCGGGCATCCAGCAGGTGCTCGAAGCGGTGCTCGGCGCGAGTGCGACGCAGGCGCTGCAGGCCAGCGGCTCGGTAGCCATGGTCGCCGCCGGCGTCGCCCTGCTCGCCGCCATCGGCGCTGCGGCCCTCGGGTTCCGCGCCCTCGCGTCCGCCTCCCGCCGGCGCGGGAGCTGACCATGCGTCGTGTCCTGATGGCGGCCGTCGCGCTCCTCGCGATCGGTGGCCCCTCTCGCGTGCATGCCCAGCAAGCCGCCGTGCCGCCGACTCCCGCGGCACGCGACTCGCTGGCGCCGGTTGTTGACAGCGTGCGGGCAACCCCAGCCGGCCGCGCACTTCCATCGATTGATCGCTTCACCTGGGGCGACCTCTCCATTCCCGCCGGCGTGACGGTGGCAGGCCCGGTGGCTGCCGCGCGCGGCAACGTGAACGTCCGCGGGCTGGTGAATGGCGACGTCTTCGCTGTTGGCGGAGACGTCGTCGTGCATGCGGGCGGCGAGGTGACCGGCTCCGCCCTGGCCCTTCAGGGCCAGGTGATCGTGAACGGCGGTCGCGTGGGAGGCGAGATGCGGGCCGCCACGCCGTTCGGCGTCACCGCCGCCACGGCGGAGCCGCGGCTTGCCGGATCGGCCGCCGTGGTGCACGCGCTCAAGATCTCCGCGGGCTGGCTGGTCGTGGTGCTGCTCGTCGGGCTTGGCGTGATCATCTTCGCCGGCGCGCAGCTCGAGGCGGTCGTACAGGCGCTCGAGAACCGCTTTTCCACCGCCTTCTTCCTTGGCGTCGCCGCGCAGGTTGGCGTCGTGCCGCTCCTTGTCATGCTCTGCCTGACGCTTGCAATCACCATCGTCGGCATCCTGCTCATCCCGTTCGCCATCGTCGCGTACATTCTCGGCGTGGCGGGGTTGATCACCCTCGGTGCGCTCGCGGCGGCATCGGTGGCCGGGCACGCGGTGGTGCGCGAGGGACGGAACGTGCGCGTGCGCGCCGTGCAGTCCATGGTGATCGGCACCGTTCTGCTCATGCTCCCTTGGCTCGCCTCGGCCCTGCTCGTGAACAGTGCGTGGGGCGGAATGCTCGCGCGCATCGTGGCGGTGGCGATCACCTGGGTGGCCGCGAGCGCCGGTCTCGGCGCCGCCTTGATGGCCCGTGGCGGTGTGCGGCGGGTGCACGTGCAGGTTGGACGTGCGCCGGTGTCACCCGAGGGCTGGCAGACACCCACGCCGATCGGCGGCATCGTGGCGGCGCGGCGGCCGACGCCGACACCGACGCCTTCTTCGCCGAACGGCGCCGCGCACTAGGAACCGCGTTCGCGAGCGCGCGCAGTAGCGGCCGCGCGGTAGTCGCCGCGCGGTAGTCGCCGCGCGGTAGTCGCCGCGCGGTGGTCGCCGCGCGGTGGTCGCCGCGCGCTACGGGTCGCGGCGCAAGGTCACCGACGCGCCACGGCCAATGCCGAGCGTGCGCGCCGCGTGTCCTCCGCGCACAGCGACCTCGATGAGGCCGTGTGATCCGACCAGCGCAAGCAGCTCCCCCTCGGTGACGTCGCCATAGGTGCGTGCGACCCGCAGCAGCTTGCCGGCGATCTCCACCGTGCCCTCGCCGCGTCCCGTCAGGTTCGTGATCAGGTTGCCAAAACGGTCCACGCCGAGCACCAGGCCATCCTGCCCGCCATCGGGGCGCCGCTGGGCCTCGGGTGTCCGCCGCAGCGCCGCGTCGCTACACGGCGTGCCGAGTGCGTCGAGCGCCTCCCCGCGCAGCAGCCGAACCGCCGCCGGGGCAAAGGCGTCGCGCCCGTGAAAGGTGGGCGCCGCTCCGTGCGGAATGTCGAGCGCCACCGCGCGCGCGCCCGGCACCAGCATGGCGGGCGAGAGCACGCCGTTGTCGGGACCCACGGCGAACCGCCCGTCACTCTCGATCGCAAGCGCCTTCCGTGCGGTCCCCACCTCCGGATCGACGACTACGATGTGCACCGTGCCTTCGGGGAACCGGCGCCAGTAGCGGGCGAAGGTCAGCCGGGCGAACTCGACGTCCTGCGCGGGGACGTCATGCGAGACGTCCACCAGTTGAATGTCGGGCGCGCCAGACAGCAGCACGCCCTTCATCTCGGCGACGTAGCCGTCGGCCGTGCCGAAGTCGGTGAGCAGCGTGGCGAGGGGCATGGGCGCAAATTGCAGTTCCAGCAGGGCCGCACAAGGGCGCGCGGTCTCCCGCCCTCTCGCGCGCCTACGTCGCTGACAGCGTTGCCGCGACCGCGACCAGCTGTCTGGCGGCGCCGCACGACGGGTCCGCCACGACGATGGGGCGACCCGTGTCGCCCCCCTCGCCCACCGGAGGATACAGCGGCACCTGGCCGAGGAGCGGCACTCCCAGCTCGTCGGCGAGCCGCTGGCCGCCCCCCGAGCCGAAGATCGCCATGGGCTTGCCCGTCTCCGGCGACTCGAACCAGCTCATGTTCTCGACGATGCCCAGCACGGGTACGCCGACGCGCTCGAACATCTTGGCGCCGCGCAGCGCGTCGCCCACGGCCACCTCCTGCGGCGTGGTGACGATCACCGCACCCTCGATCTTCGCCGCCTGCACCAGCGAGAGCTGGGCGTCGCCCGTGCCGGGTGGCATGTCCACGAAGAGGTAATCGAGCTGACCCCAGTCCACGTCGCGCAGGAACTGCGTGATGATCTTCATGACGATCGGGCCGCGCCAGATGGCGGGCTGGTCGCGTTCGATCAGGAAGCCGAGCGAGATGACCTTCACGCCGTGTGCATGGAGCGGCATGATCTTCTCGTTCTCCACGGCCGGCGGCGCGTTGACCCCCAGCATGAGCGGCAGGTTCGGGCCGTAGATGTCGGCGTCGAGGATGCCGACGCGCTTCCCCTGCTGGGCAAGCGCCACCGCGAGGTTTACGGTCACCGTCGACTTGCCAACGCCCCCCTTGCCGGACGAGACGGCGATGATGCGCCCGAGGTGCGGGTAGGCAATCGGCTGTGGCGCCGATGGCTGCTGCGCGGAACTCGGCTGGCTCATGACGGGGAGGGTGCGCGGCTGCCGCGACGGCGCCGCGTCGGGCGTGACAGTCACCTGCACGGCATCACGCACGTCCACGTGGACCGCCGTGACCCCGTCCACCTTCTCGACGGCCTGGCGCACCGTGCGGGCCAGCGTCGCGTCGTCGGCCGACGCGAGGCGCAGTTCGAGGCGCACCTTCCCCTCGAGCGTGACGCCGATGTTGGCCACCTGCTCGCTCGACACCAGGTCTTCGCCGGTGCGCGGATTGACGATCTGCTTCAGCGCGGCGGATACACGCGCGGTGAGGGCTTGCGACATGAGGGCTCGGTCTGGGGAGGCGCGGGGGCGCTGGTGTACCCTGAAGAATACCGGGCTGGGGGCGGCTGATGGTAGACGGTAGTCGGTAGAAGGCGGACGGCGAGAATGGAAAGGGAGGCCTCTCGGCCCCCCTCTCCCCTCACTCCACTCCTCTCCCTTCACCAAGCCCCTGCACTCCTCCCCTCGCCTCAGAAGGTCTTGTAGTTGTTCGTCCAAGTGTTGCGATACACGCGCAGCGATCCCATCCCCGCGGTCGCCGCCGACACGTTGCACGAGTTGTACAGGAAGGCCTTGGTACCGTTCAGGTCGTTGATGTCCGACGGCTGCGGCGTCACGCCGAGCTGCGTGTTCAGTCCGGCGACCGTGGCACCCGACACGCGATTCGAGCCATTCGTTCGAATTCGCCCACCCACCAGGAGAATACCATCCCAGCCTGCGGTGTTGCCGTTGAGCCGAATGTCATCCTGCACGATGAGCATGCCGCGGCCAAAGTAATTCAGAATGAACTCATTGCCGCCGTTCGGCGGACCGTTTGCCACGAAGATCACCGGGAACGCGGTCGGGTTTGCCGTGAACCACGCCTCCGTGGGAAAGCCATTCCCTTGCCAGTCGGAGGTGAAGTCGGCCGTGATCGCCGTGCCGTCGTAAATTGCGGGCCAGTCGATCGGCGATGTCGCCGCCGCCGCGGCCGGCGTGGCCCCAATGAACTGCACGAGGGGAGGCCCGCCGACCAACGGCGCCGTGGAGCCTTCGTAGCCCGGCCCGTTGTCGGAGGCCAGGGCCGGCACGGCAACGGCAGGAAGCGTGGCGCTCGCCCCGCATTCGTCCACACCGCTGATCGCGCCGGCAGCGCCGGACTTCTCCGTACCGTTGTACCCCGTGAGGGCGCTCTGCACCGTCATGGTTCCGGTGAGCCAGGTGGCGAGCGCCGTCACGGTATACTCGGCCGAGGGCGTGCCAGCCACGCCGGAGCGCGTGACGACCGCGTGCGAACGCAGATAGTACAGGGCGGGAATGGTGGTGCCGCTCGACGGCCGGAGGCGCGTCGTGGTGACGTCGTAATAGCCGTCGGCGACGGTGACGCGCACGGAGTCTGACGCACCGGGCTGGCCCGTCAACCCCAGCGCCGCGCGGTCCGCCGTGACGCGCTGGAGGCCAGTCTCGGCGTATGTCTGCGCAAGCACCGCTGTCTTGCCGGCATCGTCCAGCGCGCGCTCGCCGCGCGCCAGCGCCACCCCGCCTGCGAAGCTGGCCGAGAGCACCAGCAACACCACGATGACCATGGGCAGCGCCATGCCGCGACGCATCCTCGCCGCAGGCCCCTGCCCCTGCCCGTGCCCGTGCCTGTGCCTGTGCCTGTGCCCGTGGTTTCGCATTAGTCCACCCTGTTGCGGAAGAAGATCGCCGTCTTGATGCTCGCCGTCTCCGGATTCGCCTGGCCGCTGGTCCGCGTCGGGCTCTGCGCGTCGAGCATCAGCTCGACGCCCCGAATGTTCGCCAGCGTCGGCACCGTGGTCTGCGCCGTGTCGGCAAACAGGTTGTAGAACCGGAACTTCGCCGAGGTATCGAACGGTGCGAGCAGTTCTTCGTAGGCACCGCTGCCGACGCGACGGAAGAGCCCACGCGTGCCCGACACGATGCCGGACGACGCGAACTTGTAGGTGACTTCCTGGTAGAGGAACATCGGAGAGGCGGCCGTTGCGGTGGCCGTCGGGGAGAGCGAGCGGTACCCGCCGTTGGTCGGCGCGGTGATGCTCACCGGAGCATCCGTGCAGTCCGTGGCGGTGCCCGCCGTCGGCGCATTGGAGGCCGTGGTGTACGTGTACGTGCCGGTCGCCGTGGTATCCTTGATCGCGTATCCGGCGTACGATCCCATCGCGAACATCGCCGAGTCGTACGGCAGGTACATCATGGTGCTGTTGGAACAGAACACGCCCCACATGATCGGCATGCGCACGCGGATGGAGTCGTTGGAGGCGGCCACCACCCCGCCGCCCGCCTCGACCATCGAGAGTTCCGTCTGGATGATGTTGCGCGCGTTGCGCGTCACCGAGCGCGCGTCCTTCTGGCCGGCCAGCCGGGAGTAGAAGCGGGTCTGGCTCATCAGCATGCGGCCCGCCGCCACGCCGATGATGGCCACGAGGACGATCGTGATGAGCAGCTCAATGAGCGAGAAGCCGCGTCGTGCGCGAAGGCGCGTGCGAGACATCGTCATGACAGCGGACTCCCCTCGTAGCGCTTGGCGCGCGTGAGCACCACCGTGTCGGGCTTGATGGCGGCATTGCTCGGCGTCAGGATGAGCGTCACCGTGCGCCTGTTGCCGGTGCCCGTCACCGTGATGACGCGCGTGTTGGGGAACGACCCGGTGCTGGTCGTGAAGGTCCCCGCCCGGCCCGCCAGCGAGTCGAACGGCACCGCCATCAGCCGGTTGACATACTCGGTGATCGCCGCCGAGCGCGCCGCGCCGGCGCTGATGGTCTTCATGCGGGTGGCATAGCGCAGCGTCACGGCGGCGTACGACGTGGCCACGGCGGCGAAGATGATCATCGCGACCATGATCTCGGCGAGGCCGGCGCCGCGGCGGGGACGGGGGCGCGGCGCGGGGGCGTCCATGACACGACGCGTGGCATTCGAGGTCATGATTTTGTCACCAGGCCTGCCCGTGTCACCGCGACCGTGCGCGTGAAGGTGCCGTTGCTCACGGTGACCGTGACGGCAGCGGTGGAAAGGCCGTTGGGGAAGATCGTGATCCCGTTGGTTGGCGAGAAGGTGACGGCCGTCGTGGAGGCCTCCTGGCTCTGCCCGAGGTACCTGGACTTCAGCACCGTGTTCGTCGCGCGGTCCTTGACCTCGAGCACCTTGGTGCTCGTGTTGTACGTGATCGTCACCGGCTTGCGCTCGCGGTTGGCAAGCGAAAAGGCGAGCTCGAGATCCACCGCCACGGCGCCCTGCAGCTTGCGAATCCGCTCCTCAGCCACGATGCGGCTGATGCGCGGCATGACGGCCGCGGCCATGATGCCAATCACGGCCACGACGATCAGCATCTCGATGGCGGTAAAGCCACCGCGCAACGTGCGGTGGTGCGTCCTCAGTTGAATCATGCGCGGCCTCCACTTCCCGGGGCGAAATGGTCCGCCCGCCCTTCCTGCGCCGTCAGCTGCGACGGCCGATGAACGCGCGTGCCTGATCGAGCACCCGCGTCCGCACCTCGTCGAGCGTCCCGGCAATGAGGGCGCCCGACGCGCGCGCGTGCCCACCACCACCGAACTGGCGCGCGAGCGCATTGCTGTCCACGTCTCCCACGCTGCGGAAACTCACCTTGACCTTGCCGTGACCGAGGTCACGGAAGAGCAGCGCGAGCCGCGTCCCTTCTATAGATCGCGGGTACTCGGCCACCCCGTCAAGATCCTCGGCCGTCACATTGTGACGGTCCAGTAGTCCATTGTGCACATCAACCCACGCCAGCCCGTACGCTTCATCGACGCCAAGGGTCTCCAGCGCGTCACGGATGAGGGCGAGCCGGCCGCGCGGCACCGAGGCGTAGATGCGCTGGTACATCATCTCGGGATCCACGCCGACCTGCAGCAGGGCAGCCGCCACCGCGTGACAGCGCGGCGAGGTGTTGGCGAAGCGGAAGCCGCCGGTGTCGGTAAGCATGGCCGTGTAGATGGCCGTGGCAATCGCCGGCGTCAGCTCGGCGCCCATCACCTGCGACACGTCGAAGATCAGCTCGCCGGTGGCGCAGGCGGTGGTGTCGGTGACGTGCAGCGTGCCCGGCGGCTCGTCGCCCGGCAGGTGGTGGTCAATGACGAGCGGCGGCTTGGGGAGCGCACGCACCGCCTCGGCCAGGTTGCCCAACCGCTTGACGTCGCTGATGTCGAGCACGATCAGGCGGTCGGCCTTGGCGAGCGCCCTGGTCCCCTGCGCGCTGCGGTCTTCGACGCCCCCTTCCGTGAGCAGGTACCGGAACATCGCGGGCCACGGCGTGGGGTTCACGATGAACGCCTTGATGTCGCGCTGGGCGAGCAGGCCCGCCATGGCCGCCTCGGAGCCACAGCCGTCGCCGTCGCTGTTGATGTGCGTGCTCAGCGCCACGGTCTGGCCGGGTGTCAGTTCGGCAAGCAGGCGCTCGATGTCGGCGCGCCGGCCGGGGGGAACGGAGAAGAGGTCGGTGATCACGGGCGAGCCAGAGGGGGAATGCAGTGCGGCGGCGCTCGTCACTCGGGCGCCGCCGCAAAGATAACCGATTCGATCAGCCGTTGGCCTGTTGCAGCTTGGAATGCCTCCGGCTGTACAGGAAGTAGATCGCGAGACCGATCCCCATCCAGATGAGGAGCCGCCACCACGTGTCGCGCGGCAGCGACCACATCAGCCAGCCGCACACAAGGATTCCGCCGAGCGGCACGAATGGAACGAACGGGGTCTTGAAGGGGCGATGGAGCTCGGGTTGCACGTACCGCAGCACCAGGATGCCGGCGCAGACGATGACGAAGGCCAGCAGCGTGCCGATGGAAACCAGCTCGCCGAGCAGGCCAATCGGGAACGCACCGGCCACGAACGCGGCCACGAGGCCGGTGATGATCGTCGCGACGTACGGCGTCTTGAACTTGCTGTGCACACGGCCGAACAGCGGCGGCAGCAGCCCGTCGCGCGACATCGCGTAGAAAATACGCGGCTGGCCCATGAGCATCACGAGCACCACCGAGGCAAGGCCGGCCACGGCGCCGATCGTCGTGAGGTACTTGAGCCAGGCAAGCCCGGGCCCGGCAGCGTCGAGCGCTACGTACACGGGATCCGGAACTGCGAGGTTCTTGAACGGCGTGAGCCCGGTCATCACCGCCGCCATCAGAATGTAGAGTACCGTGCAGATGGCGAGCGACGCGAGGATGCCGACGGGCAGGTCGCGTTGCGGGTTCTTGGCTTCCTGTGCCGCCGTCGAGACGGCGTCAAACCCGATATACGCGAAGAAGATCACGCCGGCACCGGCGAAGATACCGGACCAGCCGAAGCGCGTTGTCCCCGCGGCGGCGTCAACGATCTCCTTCGCCGGGATGAACGGGTGCCAGTTGGCCTGATCGACGAACATGATGCCGAAGCCGATCACGAGAAGGACGATGCCGAGCTTCACGGCCACAATGAAGTTGTTGAAGCGGGCCGATTCCTTGATGCCGATGACGAGCAGGGTCGTGAGCCCGAGCACGAGGAGCACCGCCGGCAGGTTGATGATCCCCGGCACCGTCGTCCCGCCGGCTTGGGCGCACGCGGCCGCATCGGGGAACTTCACCAATGTGTGCGCGCCCGTCTTGTCCACCACGTCCATCAGCTTGGTCGCGCCCGAAGTTGGATCGACACACGTGAAGGCTCGAACCAGCGTGTGCGTTCCCTGCACATCATACGGCGCGCTGGACAAGTAGGCGGGAAGCGGGAACCCCACATCCCTCATGATCCGCGAGAAGTAGCCGGACCAGCCGACCGCCACTGTTGACGCGGCGAAGAGATATTCGAGGATCAGGTCCCAGCCGATGATCCAGGCAAAGAACTCGCCGAGCGTCGCGTAGCCGTACGTGTACGCGGAGCCGGCGATCGGGATCATCGAGGCGAACTCGGCGTAGCACAGCCCGGCGAAGGCGCAGCCGAGGCCGGCGAAGACGAACGAGAGGACGATGGCCGGGCCAGCGTGCGTGGCCGCGGCCGTTCCGGTGAGCACGAAGATGCCGGCGCCGATGATGGCCCCGATGCCGAGCGCGGTGAGGTTGAGCGCGCTGAGGGAGCGCTTGAGGGAATGCTCCCCCTCGCTGCTCGCCTCCTGCATGAGGATGGACATCGGCTTCTTGACGAAGAGGCCCATGCGAAGACTCCGGGTGGTGTGAGGCGAGCGGAGCGGAACGACGCTCCGTGGCGGGGGGAACGGCCGAGCGAACCGTGGGAAGCTGGGTGGCGCACCGAGCGGCGTCAATGCGGGCCGGCGCACTCAACGCCTACGCACGGGCCGCGTCCGGCGCTGAGACGCGCGGGTGAGACGTTCGGCGATTTCCGCGGTTAATGACTGGACGCCCTCGCTCCCGGCGCACAGTTTTTACCGATTCACCTCCGGCTAGGAGTACGGAATTTGGCATCCAGCGGCAGCGGCAACTCACACGAAGCCTGGGGCAGCCGTATCGGGCTGATCCTCGCCATGGCGGGAAACGCGATCGGGCTCGGCAACTTCCTCCGCTTCCCGCGTCAGGCCGCGGCCAATGGCGGCGGTTCGTTCATGATCACGTACTTCATCGCGTTGCTGCTGCTCGGCATTCCACTGATGTGGATCGAGTGGGGCATTGGCCGCAACGGCGGTCGGTACCGCAAGGGGCACACGCCGGGAATGTTCGCCGCCATCTGGCGGCATCCGGCGGCCAAGTACCTTGGCGCGGTGGGACTTGTGGTGCCGCTGGTCGTGATGATCTACTACACCTACATCGAGAGCTGGACGGCGGCGTTCGCGTGGTTCTCGCTGACCAAGGACTACTGGGGTCACACCACCCAGGAGGGGATGATCGGCTACCTGCAGTCCTTCCAGGCGATCTCGCCTGAGGGCGCCCCGGTCTACCACAAGCCGTGGACGCCATACGCGTTCTTCATCGGCACACTGTTCATCAACATCTGGGTTCTGTCCAAGGGCATCAGCGGCGGCATCGAGAAGCTGGCGAAGATCGGCATGCCGATCCTGTTCCTCTTCGCGATCATTCTCGCCGGCGTGGTGCTCTTCCTGCCGGCGCAGCCGGGCATCGGCGCGACGCCGTGGCAGGGGCTCGAGTTCATCTACAAGCCCGATTACTCGCGCTTGGATGAGCCGGGCGTCTGGCTGGCTTCGGCGGGGCAGATCTTCTTCACGCTTTCGGTAGGCATGTGCACGCTGACGGCGTACGCGTCGTATCTGTCCAAGAAGGACGACATCACGCTCAACGGCCTTGCCACGGCCGCCACGAATGAGACGGCCGAGGTGGTGCTCGGCGGCACGATCGCCATTCCGGCCGCCGTGACCTTCTTTGGCGTGTCGGGCGCGATGGCCATCGCGCAGGGAGGCTCGTTTGACCTTGGCTTCGCCACCATGCCGGTGGTCTTCCAGCAACTCCCCTTCGGCAACCTGCTCGGCGTGGCCTGGTTCGGGCTCCTGTTCTTCGCCGGTATCACGTCGTCGGTAGCGATGCTGACGCCCATCACCGCGTTCTTCCGCGAGGAATTCGGCTTCAAGCGCGAAACGGTGGCGTGGTCGCTCGGCGCGCTCTGCCTGGTCTTCGGCCTGATGCACGTGTACTGGCTGCAGCACGGCGTGCTGGACGAGTGGGATTACTGGGCCGGCACGTTCGGACTCGTGGTCGTGGCGGTCATCGAGGTGATCCTGTTCATGTGGATCTTCAAGCCGTCCAAGGCGTGGGAGAGCATCCATCAGGGAGCGGACATCCGGATTCCGCTGATCTTCAAGTTTGTGATGACCTACGTGACGCCGGTCTACCTGCTGTTCATCCTCGGCTGGTGGGGGTGGGTGGATGCGATTCCGATCCTGCTCAACGAGAAGTCGGCCGGCGGCGGCGTGCTCGACCCGGCCAACACGCCGTTTATCACGTTCGCGCGCGCCGTCATCGTGCTCTTCGCGATCACTGCGGTCGTGCTGATCAAGATGGCCTGGGTGCGCAACAAGTACGACGACCGCAAGGGTTTTGTGGAAGTTGACCGCAGTGGGGAGGGTGCCTGATGTCCACTTCAGCGATTTTCTTCATGGCCGGGAGCTGGACCTTCGTCCTCGGCCTCACCTTCTGGTCGTTCTACAAGCTGATGCAGGACAAGAAGCATTTTGACCCCGATGGCATTGGGCCGGCGGGGCCGCCGGTGCCCGCGGAGACGGAGCAGTAACAACGGACGGAGGACGGAGGACGGAGGACGGACGACTGAAGACGGCGGACGGGCGACCGTAGGGCCGAGTTCGGCGCCAGTCGCCTGTCAGCAGCGAAGAGGGGCGGCACCAGTGTGGTGTCGCCCCTCTTCGCATATCCCTCCGTCCTCCGTCCTCCGTCCTCGGTCTTCCGTCATTCGCTCACACGCTGTAATTCGGCGCCTCGCGCGTGATTGTCACATCGTGCGGATGCGACTCGCGCAGGCCGGCGGTGGTGATGCGCACGAAGGTGGGACGGCTGCGGAGGGCGGCGATATCCTCGCACCCGACATATCCCATGCCGCTGCGCAGGCCGCCGATCATCTGGAAGAGCACGTCGCCCACGGGGCCCTTGTACGGCACCCGCCCCTCGATGCCCTCGGGCACGAGCTTCTTGGCGCCCAGCTCGCCGTCCTGGAAGTAGCGATCGGCGCTGCCATCCTGCATCGCCGACAGCGAGCCCATGCCGCGAATCATCTTGAACCGGCGGCCCTCGAGCAGGAACGACTCGCCGGGGCTCTCCTCCGTGCCGGCCAGCATGGAGCCCATCATCACGCTCGACGCGCCGGCGGCGAGCGCCTTCACGATGTCGCCGGAGTACTTGATGCCGCCGTCGGCGATCACCGGCACGTCGCCGGCCCCGTCGACGGCGTCGAGAATGGCGGTGAGCTGCGGCACGCCCACGCCCGCCACCACGCGCGTGGTGCAGATGGAGCCCGGCCCGACGCCCACCTTGACCGCGTCCACGCCGCGCTCGACCAGGGCGGCGGTCGCCTCGCGCGTGGCGACATTGCCCGCCACGAGCTGCACGTTGGGCAGGGCCTGACGCACCTGCGCGGTGGCCTGCAGGACGCCCTCGGAGTGGCCGTGCGCGGTGTCAATGATGATCACGTCCACGCCGGCGTCCACGAGGGCGCGTGCGCGGTCCATGAAGTCTCCGGCGGCGCCGATGGCCGCCGCCACGCGCAGGCGTCCGTGCTGGTCCTTGTTGGACCCGGGATACTGCCGGCGCTTGTGGATGTCCTTGACGGTGATGAGGCCGATGAGCTTGCCCGCGCCATCCACGACGGGGAGCTTCTCGATGCGATGCTTGCCGAGAATCCGTTCGGCTTCTTCGAGCGTGGTTCCCTGCGGCGCGGTGATGAGCGGCTTGCTGGTCATCGCCTCGCGGATGGGGCGGTCGAGCTCGCGCTCGAACTGCAGGTCGCGGTTGGTGATGATGCCCACCAGCGTCCCCGACGCGTCCACGATCGGCACACCGGAGATGCGGAACTTCGCCATCATCGCCACGGCTTCGCGCAGGTTGGCGTCGGGTTGCAGCGTGATGGGATGCAGGATCATCCCGCTCTCCGATCGCTTCACGCGGTCCACTTCGGCAGCCTGCCGGTCGATGGACATGTTCTTGTGGAGAACCCCTATTCCCCCCGACCTCGCCATCGCGATGGCCATCTCACTCTCGGTGACGGTGTCCATGGCCGCCGAGACGAGGGGGACGTTCAGGGGGATGCCGCGCGTGAAGCGCGAGCTCGTGTCAACGCTCTTGGGATGCGTCAGCGAGTGGGCGGGCGAGAGCAGGACGTCGTCGAAGGTGAGCGCCTGGTCGTCGCGAATGCGTGCACGGGTCATGAAAGGCCCTCTAAAGCGCGACGGCCCGCAGCCGGAATGCACCGGTGCGGGCCGTAGGTGAGACAAATGTGGTCGCCATGGCCAAATGTAGCGTGCGACGGTCCCGTGGTCTAGGGAGCGGCGAGCGCCGTCGCCGCCACGCGTTCCACCCACCGCGCCATGCCGACGTTGGGCAGGACGGCATCGCCGGCGTACACCACCGGGAGGCCTTCGAGGTCCCGCTTCAGGGTCACCTGACTGACCGCGCCAGTGGCAACGAGGGCCGGAACCACAGCCACCGGCGCGCCGGTGATCTCGTTGAGCCAGCGCACAATCTCCCGCACGCGGGCGACGGCTTCGGCGCGCACCATCGGGGGCGCGTCATCCCTGACGAGCTCGACGGCGGCCAGGCGATACCCGGCGCGCTCACGTACGCGTTCGGCGACCGGTCGCAGGGCCGCCATCCATCGGGCATAGTCTTCGGCGCCATTGGGTCCGTGACCGAGCACGAGCAGCGCACGTTGCGCGCGGTCGGGGACGAGGGCCACGGCGCGTTCGGCGAGTGCGTTGGCGAGTTCGGGCGCCGAGTCGAGGGCGGAAAGCAACGTGAGGCCGGCGCGGTCGGCCGGACGTTCGATGCCGCCCATGTGGAGGTGATGCATCATCGTCGCATCGAGTGAATCGCGCTGGCCGACCAGATAGCGAAGCTGGTCGAAGTGCTCGCTGTGGCTCGAAATGAGGAGGGGGACGACGGCAATGCGGGCGACGCCGGCGGAGCGCAGGGCGGCAACTTCGCGCTGGAAGGGGCGTTCGCTCGCCCCGGGCCCCATCAGGAACGACACGCGCACGGGACCGGCGAACCGCACGGCGGCGGCAAGGTCGAGCACCTGCTGGTTCCAACCGGGGCCCCCGCCGTGCGCAACCAGGAGCACGCCTTGGGCAGGGGTCTGCGCTGATGCAGTCAGCACCGGCGCGAAGCAGAGGGCCGCAGCGGCCAGTTGAGAGAGCTTGGTCATGGTATTCCGAGGGAATGGGAGCCAGGAATGCCATAATGTTAAGCTCGCTCAACTTTGTTAGTCAAGCTTAAGCCGGTGCCGCATTCGTGCGGCACCTGCGGGCCTTAGCGCTGGTCGTCCGGGCGCGGCGGGGTAGACGCCCCTGGCGGTGCCGCGGACGCTGCCGGTGCCGCGGGCGCGGCTGGCGCGACTGGTGCGACTGGCGCGGCGGGCGGCGGATTCTGCAGCGGATTCGTGGTGATCTGCGAGGCCGTCGTCATCAGGTCGTCGGCGACCGATTTTCCCGCCGCCGTCACGCCGCTGAGCACGCCCATGGCCTTGTTCATCAGGTCCATGGTCTGCCCGATGGCCTGCGTGGAGATGCGACCGGCGCGCATCGTGTCCTCCACACCCTCGGCGAAACGCTGAAAGACGTTGGGCGGCGGCGACTGCCGCTCGGCGTACTTCGACTCGAGGAACTCGACGTAGTCGAGCACCTGATAGCCGCGGTCGTCGTTGAGCGACTCGAGTTTGCGAGTGATGCGGTCTTTAAGGGAGGGATTCATGACGACGATGCTTATGGTAGAAGGTCGATGGTTGAGGGTAGATAAACGGCAGGCGCAGGGAGGAAGGCGGTCGCGCGAAGAGGCATTCCCGCACGGGATAATCCACCATCTACCACCTACCGTCTACCGTCAACCTTTCCAGCGCGCCCGTTTTCCCCGCACATCGATATGTACGTACGGCACCCCGTTCTGGTTACCGTACAGCCCAAGGCCGCCGATGTACTGCGGAAAGTCGCGCTCGACCTGTTCCACCTGCAGCGAGACGAGCATGCCGTCGCGCCACGTGACGCGGCCATCGCCATCGGCGTCGATGGCAAGGTCGGCGGCGTCGCCGTACTGGTGGCGGCTGTCGCGCGCCGCGCGCGGCACGCGCTGGTTGTGCACGGGCGAGCGAAAGCCGGAGTGGACATCCACGTTGACGCGCTGGTCGCGCCCGCCACGGAAGGCCCCGACATATGAAATCACCAGCTCCACCTTGTCGAGGACGCGGGCGTCGAGCGCCACGTACTTGGGCCAGCGATCCTGCTGCGCGTCGTGCGAGATGAAATCGGAGAGACGCATGTGCTTGCTGACCGACAACTCCGCGGCTTCGCGCGTCACCTCCACGAAGCCTCGCGGAGGCGGTGGCGCATCACCATCGATCCCCGACCGGTAGTTGCCGATGCGGTAGCCGTTGAGCGTCTGCCCGATCTTGTTGGCGTACGGGACCATCACCGCCACGAGAATGGAGTCGACGATCCGGTGCCCCGACTCGGCCTCGACCTCGAGCCGGTAGAAGCCCGTGAATCCGGGAGCGGTGACGCTCGCGCCGACCAGCGGCTGCGAGGGCGTGACGACGGCGCTGTCCTGCGCTCGAACCCACGCATACGTCATGCCTCCGGGATCGCCGCGCACCTCGAGGGGAAAGTCGAAGCGTTCGTTCGGCAGCACCATCTGCACGCGCACCTGGCCGCTCCGTCCGAAGACCGCCGGGGAGGCCGACACCGACGGCGCGCGCGCCTCGCGCGCGAAGGGCGACGCGAGCAGCATGTCGGGGGGATGCAGGATGAGCACGACGGCTCCGAGGAGCGCCAGCGCACCGAGCAGCAGCGCCCACCAACCGGCCCGCCATCCGCCGTCGGCGGATTGGCCGGGAAGGGTCACTGCTAGTACCGCCCCCAGCGCGCGCGCTGTCCACGCACGTCCACATGGATGAACGGGCCGCGGGCGCTGGTCGCGCGGTACAGGCCGAGCCCGCCGACGAGCTCGGGGTACTGGCGCTCCACCGACTCCACCGCCTCGGCGAGGATGCGCATGTCCTTCGAATTCACGCGGCCGTCGCGATTGAGATCGTCGAGCCGGTTGTCGCTGTTGTTGTCCACCATGACGTCGGCGGCGTCGCCGTACTGGTGCCGACTGTCCTTCGCGCGCCCGCGCCCCACGCCCCGCTGGTTGTACTGCGGGCTGCGGAAGCCGCTCATCACGCGCATGCGCTGGGCGTCGATGCCACGTCGCTGCAGCTCGACCATCACGAGTTCGAGCTTGTCCACGAGCGCTTCACGCAGCACGAGATACTTGGGCCAGACGTTCTTCTGGTCGTGCGTCAGGAAGTCGCTGAGCCGGAAATGCTCGGAGACGGGCGTGTCCTTGTTCTCGAGGGTGACCTCGATGAAGCCGTCGGGATTCTCATAGGCCGCCGACCGCGGCGCGCGCCTCTCGGCGGGGAAGCGGCCGAGGTGGTAATCGCCGACGCGGCCGTTGACCTTGTCGGCGAAGGGGAGGAGCGTGATCAGCGAGAGCTGCCGTCCGCTGGCCGAATCGGTGACGGCGACCGTCGAGGTGTTCTTCTGCTCGCGCTTGCCGAAGAGGCGGGCGATCGGCTCGACTTCCATGGAGCGCGGCGGTGCGAAGAAGCGGGCCAGGAGGCGGCCGCTGCGGCCGAAGATCGTGTCCGCGGGCGTCGGTCCCGTCGTGGGTGCGGGCTCGGCCGTCACGCCCTGTCCCGATGCCACGGCCGCCGGCGCCACGAGCAGGGCAACGGCGAGCAGGGCGGGCAGAAGGCGGCGCGTTCCGGTCACAGACACTCGGGCTGGGAGACGAGAGCGCCGCAGCGTTTGGCGCGGCGGGGGGGGACTCCGGAAACTAAGGCATACCCCCCTTCTCGGCTACCGGTTCCGGGCATGTCTGTCCCGGGTGTGAGGAGGGGTGCAGGGGCTTTGGAGGGGAGAGGAGTGGGGCGAGGAGGGACGCGGCGGGAGGCGAACAGCTGGCCTCACCCCTCCGCGCCCATCGCTCCACTCCTCCCCTCCTAAGCCCCTGCACTCCTCCTCAATCCCGTTAGTAGATGTATACTGGCGTTCCCACCGGCACGATCCGAAACAACGTCTCGATGTCCTCGTTTCGCACCCGGACGCAGCCGTGGCTCGCCCCGCGTCCGATGCTCCCCGGCGCGTCGGTGCCGTGGATACCATAGCCGTCGCCCAGATACAGGCGGTTCGCGCCAAGCACCCCGGCGTAGCGTCGCTGGTTGGTGTTGATCGGCGGCATGATCAGGTCGCGTCCGACGACGATCTCCTTCCCCTCCAGCACCTCGAACGGCACTTCGCGGCCGTCCGGGTAGCGCGTTACGACGTCGGAGCCCGAGACGGTGATGACAGCTCCTCCGGCGACGGGGATGGACATGCCACGATCGAGTCGGCGCAGGCGCTTGCCTGCCTTTCGTGCGGACTCCACGTAATGCCAGTCCGGCGGCACCCAAGCGGGGTCCACGTCCTTGCGGAGCACCACAAGCCGCCCACGCGGCGTCTCGAACTTCCAGCGCGAGCCACCCGGGCGCTCGAGGAACTTGCCGGTTCCCGTGGCCACACGCGTGCGGAAGAGCACCGTGGACCCCTGTTTGTACCAGAGGCGGTTCTCGGCGATGCTGATGACGATGTACGGCTGGTCGCCGAGCGAGTCGGGCGAGGCGGCCAGGACCCGGTCGAGCGAATCACCGGCGGTTACCGCCTGCTCGCGGACGGTGGTGAGGATGTCGGCGCTCTCGTTGTACACGGCCTGCGTGAGGTTGCGTTCGCGCCGCGCCGCCATCGCGTCCTGGAGTTGCACCACCATGAGGGCGATCGCGGCCGTGACGGCCGCAACGCTGAGCCAGGCGACCGGGCCGCCGCTCGCGAAGAACCCGCGGGTGGAGTTCGTCGCGCTCAATAGAAGTAGACCGGCAGCCCGGCCCTCAGGTTGGGAAGGATCGACTTGAGGTCAGCCGCACTGACGCGCACGCTGCCGGCCCGCACCGGCGCGGCGGCATCACCCCGGTACAGCGTCGCCCCGCCCGTCAGCACGACCACGGAATCTCCCCGCACTTCCTCCACCCGACGCAGGCCGCGCGGTGAGGCGATGGGAATCGAGTCGCCCGCCGCCGCCTGCCAACCGTCGGCGCCAACCTCGACCCGCGCCGTGCGCAGGATCGCACCGCGCTGCTCGAGGTGCAGGACACCGCTGTCCACCGAGATGGAGACGTGCAGGTCGCCGGCGCTGCGCGCCTGTCGCACCGCGAGCGCCATGGTTACCTGCAGTCGCTTGGCATCGGAGGCGAGCGCGAGATCGGCCTTCACCTTCTCGATGCCGCTCATCCCCGCGCGCAGCGCGCGCACCTCGCGGCGGTACTCGGCGGCCCGCCACGCGAGCGCGGCCGACGCCGCGAGCGCGCCCACGAAGGTCCAGAGCAGCAACCGCATGATGCGCGGATGCTCTCGCCAAGACGCCCGCCAGTCGACGTCGACCGGGATCACTGCCGCGCGAACGAGAGGATGTCGAGAATCGGTATGCCGACGGGCTGGCTGCGCCCCGTCCGCACGCGCGCGGTGACGAGCAGCCGCGTCAGCGCCTGCGTGGAACGCGCCTCGGCGAGGAGCGATGGGGGAATCGCGAGATAGAGCAGCTGGTCCTCGGCCCCAGGGCCCTTGGCGAGGAAGTAGGGTTCATCCTTCGCCAGATCGCGGCGCAGCGGATCGGCAAACTGCAGCGCCAGCACCTGCACTTCCCAGCGCACGGTCCTGCCGCGCGTTCCCTCCGGATCGGCGCGCAGATCGGCCGCGGAGAGCGCCGCGCCGTACGTCGAATCGGCGGGGACGACATCGCGCTCCGGCACCCAGACTTCGCTGCGCACGCGCACCCAGCCGCGCGAACGCGCGAGCGGAACGACGTACGAACCGGCGCCGATCTGACCCACGGCAAGGCCATTGGGTGCGTTGCGCCCGATGGTGGTGCGCGCAATGCGCAGCGTTCCCTCGGGGAGCAGCTCGATCACCGGCACGGTGTCCGCGACGGGGGCCGCCTCCGCTCTCGGTTCCGGCTGGTTCTTCGCCGCTGTGCTCCTGGCGGCGGCCGTCGAGGCCTTGATGTTGGCCGGGGGAGCGGCTTTCGTGGCGACTGGCCTGGCGGCCGGCGCCTTCGCACCAGGTGGCTCTGCCTTGGCGGGTGCCTTCGCGGGTGCCCTGGCGGGTGCCTTCGAGGTCGTCTCGGCCGCGCGCGAACTCGCGGCGGCCGGGAGCGTCTTCACGTCCACCCAGCCGCTGCGGCGGACGTTGACCCACGACCCCTGCTTGCCACTGGTGAAGATCCCCGCGAGGGGGCGTATCTCGCCGAGGATCACGCCGCGCATGGACGGCGCGGAGCGAAGGCGCATGGCGATCTTGCCGGTAAGGTGCGCCGGAAAGGAGTCGCGCGCCGGCCCCAGGTTGGACCCGTCCATCCAGCCGGTGAACGTCACATAGGCGTAGCCGTTGCGCGACGCCCCCGTGGTGACGGCGGTTCCCTCCTTGAGGACGGCCACCACGCTTCCTCCGGGTGTCGAACGCACCGTGGCATCGGCGATGAGCGCGGTCTGCGCCGCGAGCGGCGCGGCGAGTGGCGCCGCGCAGAGGAAGATCAGGAGGGAACGAATAGGTCTCATCGCTGGTAGGGGGGCGTGCCCGGGGATAGTTTTCTCGGGGTGACACCCACGGTCGAAGTTATCACCCGTTTCCGAACTCAGCCAAGATGACGCCGACGCCCGACCGCCCGGTGGTCCTCGTCGTGCTCGACGGATGGGGCTATCGCGAGCGCACGGAAGGGAACGCCATTCGGCTCGCCAACACGCCCACGTGGGACCGGCTGTGGGACAAGGCGCCGCGCACCCTCCTCGAGGCGTCGGGGCGGGCGGTGGGGCTCCCCACGGGGCAGATGGGGAACAGCGAGGTGGGTCACTTGAACCTCGGCGCCGGTCGCGTGGTGATGCAGGACCTGGTGCGGATCACTGCTGCGGTCGAGGACGGTGCGTTTTACCAGAACGCCGCGTTCGTCGCCGCGTGCGCCCGGGTCAAGGCAAGCGGCGGGACGCTTCACCTGATGGGCCTCGTCGGTGACGGCGGCGTGCACGCGCACCAGGATCACGCGGTGGCGCTGGTGGATCTCGCTGCGCGCCACGGTATCGCGCGGGTCGCCCTGCACTGCCTGCTGGACGGTCGCGACACGCTGCCGACCAGTGCGCTGGCGTTTGTGCGGGACCTCGCGGCGCGCACCGCGGGACGCGCGCGCATCGCGAGCATCGGCGGCCGCTACTACGGCATGGATCGCGACCAGCGCTGGCATCGCATCGAGCCGTGGTACCGCGCCGCCGTGCAGGGCGTCGGGCCATCCACCACTGATCCGCTGGCGTTCATCCAGGGCAACTACGACCGTAATGTCACCGACGAGTTCATGGAGCCGGCCGTGGTGCACGGCACGGATGGCGCGGCCGTGGCGCCGATGCGCGACGGCGACGCGCTGGTGACGTGGAATTTCCGGTCGGACCGCATGCGGCAGATCATTCGCGCCGTGGCCATTGACGGCTTCTCCGGTTTCGAAACGGGTGCGCGGCCGGCGCTGCACGTGGCGACGATGACGCAGTACGACCAGACTTTCGGACTGCCGACGGCCTTCGAGCCGTTCTCGATGGCCAAGATCATGGCCGAAGTGCTGCAGGAGCACGGACTGACGACGCTGCGCACGGCGGAGACCGAGAAGTACCCGCACGTGACGTACTTCTTCAACGGCGGCAACGAGACGCCGTACCGGGGTGAGGAGCGCGTTCTTGTACCGAGCCAGAAGGTGGCGACGTACGACCTGATGCCGGAAATGAGCGCCGCGGGTATCACGGACGTGCTCTGCTCGGCGATCGAGGAGAAGCGCCACCCGTTCACGCTCTGCAACTATGCCAACGGCGACATGGTGGGACACAGCGGCAACCTCGCGGCGACGATCCGCGCCTGCGAGGTGGTGGACGAGCAGCTCGCGCGCATCGTCAAGAGCGCCGAGCTGGCCGGGGCGCGCCTGCTCATCACGGCCGATCATGGCAACTGCGAGATGATGTTCGACCCGGCCACGGGTGGGCCGCACACGGCGCACACCACCAATCCGGTGCCGCTGCTGCTGGTCGAGGATGGAACGCCGGCGGCGCTGCGCGCCGGCGGCGCGTTGTGCGATGTGGGCCCCACCGTGCTCGGCATGCTCGGCGTGCCGCAGCCGGCGGAGATGACCGGCAAGGACCTTCGAATCCAGGGAGCATGACGTGACGCGTCTGCGCGCCGCGCTGTTGGCACTGACTCTGACGGCCGCCCCCGCGGCCGCGCAGGTGGGGTACGAACCCACCAAGAGCCCTTATCGCGACCTGCCGTGGAAGCAGTCGTTCGGCGTCTTCGCCGGCGGGTTCGACACCGGGCGCGACCCGGCCGGCGTCGGACCGCAACCAGGATTCCTGGCCGGCGTCCGTTACGACCTGCGCATCGGCGGCCCGGTGTCGCTGGTGGCGCGCGCCGCGGCGGCGCCGACGTCGCGCCGCATCCTCGATCCGTCGAAGCCGGCGGCGACGCGGTACGTCGGCGACCAGGAGAGCCAGCTCTTCGCTGGCGACCTCGGCATCGCGATGAACCTCACCGGCCAGAAAAGCTGGCATCGTCTCGCGCCGGTGCTCTCCGGCGGCGTGGGCATGGTTAGCGACTTCCGCGGCACGCCCGATGACGGCGGCTACCGGTTCGGCACCCGCTTCATGTTCACGTGGGGGCTCGGCGTTCGGTATCACACCGAGGGACGCTGGGAGCCGCGGGTGGACTTCACGAACTACCTCTGGCAGCTGCAGTACCCGCCGGAGTACCGGGCGACGGCATCGGATGGCAGCCCGGCGATTACCACCAAGAAGGCACCGTGGATGGGCAACCACCTCTGGTCGGTGGGCCTGAGTTACCAGCTCTTCCGCTGAGCCGATGCCGCGCCTCTCGCTGACGCGACGGGTCGTCTTTGCCGCAGCGCACCGCTACCGGCGCCCGGAGTGGAGTGACGAACGCAACCTCGAGGTTTTCGGCGCGTGTGCGCGCAAGCCGTGGCACGGCCACACCTACACGTGCGACGTTTCGGTCGCCGGGCCGGTGGATGCGATGACGGGCTTCGTGGTGGACCTGCGCGCGCTCGACGAGATCCTCGAACGCGAAGTGATGGCGCGTTTCGACCACCGCACCATCAACACCGACGTCCCGGAGTTTGCCGAGGGCCTGCTGGTGCCCAGCTGCGAGAACCTCGCGGCGTTCATTGCCGCCCGCGTGCAGGATGCGCTCGGCGCCCGCGCGCAGGTCACGCGCGTCTGGCTGTCGGAGAGTCCGACGCTGTGGGCGGAGTGGGCGGCCGACTGAGCCAGGAGCGCAGGTGATGACGCCACTCGACGCAGTCGAGGAAACACCCGTCTGGCTCGAGGTGAACGGCGAGAGCGCCGTCACCTGGATGTGCACGCCTCATCAGCTCCCCGAGCTCGTCATCGGCTGGCTGTACGGCGAGGGGTACATCGACTCGCGCGCCGACCTCATCTCCCTGCGCCCGTGCGCGACCGAACTCGGGTTCTGGGCCGAAGTGCCGCGCGAACGCTACGAGACCGTGGAGGGCACGGAGCGACGCCGCGTGCTCGCCAGCGGCTGTGGGGCCGTGACCACGATTCTGGGCTCGCTCTCCTCGGTGCCGCGGCGCACGACGCGCCCCGCGCTCCCGGACCTGCCGCAGACCCGCAGGTTGTTCAAGGAGCTGTTTGCGCGGGGCGAGCGGTACAACGAAACGGGCGGCATTCACGCGGCGGCGCTCACGGATGGCGCGTCGCTGCTGACGCATGCCGAGGATATCGGACGGCACAACGCGGTGGACAAGGTGCTGGGCGCGATGGTGATGGCCGGGACGCGACCGGACGACTTGATGCTGCTCGTCACGGGACGCATCTCAGCCGAACTTGCCTTCAAGGCAGCGCGCGCACGCCTCGCGGTGGTGGCCACGCCGAGCGTGCCGAGTTCGCTGGCGGTGGAGATTGCCCAGGCGGCGGGGATGGTGCTGATTGGGCGGGCGGTGTCGGGCGAGCCACAGCTCTGGCTCACGGACATCGGTAGCCGGGCGGCGGATGGCAGACGGCAGACGGCAGACGGCTGATGCACTGCGTCGGTGTCATCCTCGCCGGCGGCGGCGCGACGCGCTTCGGCGGACGGCCGAAGGGGCTGCAGGTCGTGGACGGCCAGCGCATCATTGACCGGGTGGCGAGCGCGCTGCGCGGCGCGGCCGATGAGCTGCTCGTCATCGCCAACGATCCCGGCGCCGACGCGTGGCTCCCGGGCGTACGCGTGGCCGCCGACGTTCGGCGAGGCGAAGGGGCGCTGGGTGGACTGCACGCCGCGCTCGCGAATGCCGGTGGCCACGCCGTGCTGGTCGTGGCGTGGGACATGCCTTTTGCGAGCGAGGGGCTGCTGCGCGCGCTGCGCGCCGCAGGAGAACGGGGGTGCGAGGCGGTCGTGCCGGAGAGCGAAACCTCTGGGCGGGGCGTCGAGCCGCTGTGCGCGTGGTACGCTCCTTCCTGCCTCGCCGCCATCGAGCGGCGCCTCGACGCCGGAGACCGTCGCGTCGTGTCGTTCTTCGAGGACGTGCGCGTGTCGCATCTCTCCGCCGCCCAGGTGTCGCAGTACGGCGATCCCGCGCGCATCTTTTTCAATGTCAACCGTCCGGACGACCTTCCCTCCTCCACGCAGCCATGACACCGCCCCTGCTTTCGATCACCGGCAAGAAGAACTCCGGCAAGACCACGCTCGTCGTGCGGCTCGCCGCGGCGCTGACCGAACGCGGCGTGCGGGTGATGACCATCAAGCACGGCTCGCACACGTTCAACATGGATCCGGTGAACACCGACACGTACCGCCACTACCATGAGGGCAAGGCGGAACGTGTGGCGATGATCTCGCCCGACAAGTTCGCACTCGTCGCCCACTGGGACAAACCGCTCACCCCGCAGGAAATCGCCGCGCGGTTCATGGCCGACGCCGACCTGGTGCTCTGCGAGGGTTTCAAGGCGACCGACCTGCCCAAGGTCGAGATCTTCCGCCGCGCGGCGCACGATGCGCCGCTCTTCGATCCCGCGCTCACCAATGCGTCGGCATGGAGGGCCATGGTGTGCGACGGAGCAATGCCGGGACTTCCCTTCCCCGTCTTCCGCCTCGACCAGGACGGCTGGCTGGACGAACTCGTGGCGTGGGTGGAGCAGCAGTACCTCCCCAACCGGGGCTGAACGATGCGTGCCAGTGTCCTGCTCGCTAGCATTTTCCTGAGTGCGTGTGCCACGTGGGGCGGTACATCGCGACTCTCTCCAGCGCGTGAGCGTGCCGCGTTCAGGCATGCCGTGGACTCAATGGTCACGCAGCCCTCATTTCGCAATGCGAATTGGGGCGTTGTTGTGGTGGACCCGACGCGGGGTGACACGCTGTACTCGCACAACGCGGGCAAGCTGTTCATGCCCGCGTCCAACCAGAAGATCCTCACCGGCGCCGCCGCCCTCGCGCAGCTCGGCGGCGACTTCCGCTTCCGCACCGAGTTCGCGTCGAACGGACGGCTGATCAACGGATCGCTGCGCGGCGACCTCGTGGTCGTGGGCCGCGGCGACCCGACGGTGAGCGACGCGGCCTTCGGCGACGGCATGAAGCCGCTGCGCGCCGCCGCCGACTCGCTGTGGTCGCGCGGCGTGCGCGAGATCGCCGGCGCGCTCGTGCGCGGCGGCGACGCCTTCCCGGACTCCACCCTCGGCTTCGGCTGGGCGTGGGATGACCTCGACTACGGCTACTCGGCCGGCGTGGACGAGCTGTTCTTCAACGAGGGCATCGCCCGTGTCACGGTGTACGCGGCGAAGACCGTCGGCGGGACAGCGGGCGTCCGCACGGCGCCGGCGCGCACGGTGCCAACCGTCGGGCGCGTGACGGTCGTGACCGGCGGCATGATGGATCCCGAGGCGCAACAGCGGAACCGCGTGCGGTGGGAGACCGACGTGCGCGGGCCTCGCCCGCTGCTCAACCTCTCCGGGTTCGTGAAGATGCGCGACAGCGCCACCGTCACGGTGGCCCTGCGCAACCCGGCGCAGGCCTGGCTCGCCGCATTCGCCGAGGCGCTGTCGGAGCGCGGCATCGTGCTGCGCGGCAACGTCATCAGCGAACCCGCCGTGGACACCGCCGGACTGACACGCCTCTTCACCCTCTGGTCGCCGCCGCTGCGCACGGTGCTGCCGCTCTTTGAGAAGCCGTCGCAGAACCAGATCGGCGAGATTCTCTTTCGCACGCTTGGACTCGAGAAGACGGGCGTGGGCACGCCCGACAGCGGACGCCGCGTGGTGGAGCGCCAGCTCGGCGCCTGGGGCGCCGACACCGCCGGGCACGCCGTGCGCGACGGCAGCGGGCTGTCGCGACACGACTACGTGACGCCGGAAACCATCGTGAGGGTGCTCGATGCGATGCGACTGCATCCGGAGTTCCGGAGCTTCTACGATGCGCTCCCCATCGCAGGCGTGGACGGCACGATTCGGTCGCGCATGCGCGGCACGCCCGCGCAGGGCAACGTGCACGCGAAGACGGGCACGGTGGACAAGGCGCGGAGCCTGTCGGGGTACGTGACCACGCCGGACGGGCGCATGCTCCTCTTCAGTTTCCTCTGCAACAACTTCACGGTCCCCAATGCGGCGGTGGAGGCGGTGCAGGATGCGATCCTCGTCCGGCTCGCGTCGCCGGGCGCGCCGAGGTAGCGCGCGCATGCTGAGCGTCGCGGAGGCGGTGGCACGCGTCGTCGCTGATGTGGCGGCGCTCGACAGCGAGCACGTGCCGTTGCTCGACGCCCTCGGCCGCGTGCTCGCGGCCGACGCCACCGCCCCGTACACGCTGCCGGCCTGCGACAACTCAGCGATGGATGGCTACGCCGTGCGCGCGGCCGATCTCGCAGGGGCAAGCGCCGACGCTCCGCGGGTCTTTCCCGTGGTCGAGACCGTCGCCGCTGGGCAGTTCCCAACGCGCGGCATCGCGCCCGGCGAGGCAACGCGCATCATGACGGGAGCCCCACTCCCACGGGGAGCGGACTGCGTGGTGCGCGTGGAGGACACGGACGCCGGCGTCACGGAAGTGCGCGCACTCAACGACCGTGACTGCGGCAAGAACGTGCGCGCGCGCGGCGAGGACTTCCGTGAGGGCGACGTGGTGCTGGGCGCCGGCGATCCGATTGGCGCGGCGCAGGTCGGCGTGCTGGCGTCGCTGGGGTATGCACAGGTGCCGGTGTATCGCGCCCCGCGCGTGGCGATCCTGGGCTCGGGCGACGAGCTGGTGGACCTCGACGAATTCGACCGCGTGCTGGCGGGTGAGCGCATTGTGGGATCGAACAGCTACACCCTGCATGCGCTCGTGCGGGCGGCTGGCGGCATCCCCGTGCCGCTCGGCAACGCCGCGGATACGCCGGAGTCCATGCACGAGATCTTTGCCCGTGCCGTCGAGGCGCGCCCCGACCTGATCATCAGTTCGGCCGGCATCTCGGTGGGTGAGTTCGACTACACGCGCGACGCGCTGGGGCGGCTCGGCGCCGACCTGAAGTTCTGGAAGGTGCGTATGCGGCCCGGCGCCCCGGTTGGCTTCGGCGCCGTGGCGGGGATTCCGTGGATCGGACTGCCCGGCAATCCCGTCTCCGTGATGGTGACGTTCGAGCTGTTCGCCCGTCCCGCCATCCTCCGCATGCTCGGCCACACGCGCCTGCATCGCCGTCCCGTGCCCGTCACGCTCGAACAGCCGGTGCAGATCGGCGCGCGACTGACGCACTTCCTGCGCGCCGTCGTGACCGCCCAGCCGTCAGGGACGCTGACGGCCCGGCTGACCGGCCCGCAGGGTTCCGGCATCCTGACCTCGATGGCGCGGGCCAACGCGCTGCTCATTGTCCCCGAGGACCAGCCGTCGCACGCGGCGGGCGACACACTGTCCGCGCTGCTCCTCACCCCGGGTGCGCAACTCGCGGAGTCGTTCGCCCTGTGAGTGCGCCGCTCGCACCGGAGCTCGCCGCGCTCGATCATCGCTTCGTGCTGCAGGCCCGCGAGGTGGCGGCGGGAGGCCGCCTCTGGCGGCTGGAGATGCCGCGCAGCGCCGAGGACCTGATCAGCGAAGCCGATTTCGCGCACGATGAACGGCTGCCGTACTGGGCGGACCTGTGGCCGTCGGGCATCGTGCTCGCCAACGAAGTGAGTGCGCTCGCCGGCGGCGGACGCCGGGCCATCGAATTCGGCGCGGGCATCGGCCTGCCGTCGTTGGCGGCAGCCGCCGCCGGGTTCGACGTCACCGTCACCGACTACTACGCCGACGCGCTGCTCTTCGCGCGCCGCAACGCAGCCGACAACCTTGGCCGCGACGTCGCCACGGCGCTCGTGGACTGGCGCGTTCTTCCTGCGTCGATGGGGCGCTTTGACCTCGTGCTGGCCGCCGACGTACTGTATGAGAGGCCATACGCGCCGCTCGTGGCACGCGCGGTGGTGGGCGCCCTCGCGCCGGACGGCGTGGCACTGATCGCCGATCCGGGCCGGGTGGCCCTGCAGGCATGCCTCGCCGAGTGCGCCGCGCTTGGCGCGGTGGTGCGCGAGCGGTGTGCGGTGCGGCACGAGGACGGCGTCACGAAGCACACGATCACCATTCACGAGGTGCGGCTCGGGTGAACCAGCCGTTGCTGCAAATGGACCTGCGACTTGTCGTCGCCGCCATCGTGGTGCTCGCGGCGGCCGTGATCGCGATCTGGCTCATCGGACGCCGGATGCGCGCCGACCTTGGCCCGCAGCGGCGCAGCGGGAGCCCGCTCGTCTCCGGCCCGAGCGTTCCGCCGCAGGTGGCCAGGGAACTCCAGGCCCGCGGCCTGGTGACGGCCGCGCAGCTCGCGAACATGACGGAGACAGAACGCCAGCTCCTGTTCAGCACCGTCGCCGCGACGATTGCCCGCGAGGACGAGGGCGACGAGGCCTTTCGCACCACGGGCGCGCGCGCCGCGATCCGCCCAGAGGATATCCCGACGCTCTATTGCCCGATGTGCGGCTATCACATCGAGCGGTTCGGCAGCACGCCGCCCATCACCGGGCAGTGCGAAACGTGCGGCACCAAGGTGGTGGTGCGTCGCGATGGGTCACGCCTGCTGTTGACTGTGCTGGCCAAGGGCGATCCGACGGCCCGGCGATCGCCGTTGCGGCTCGAATAGGACGGCCTCGCCGAGCAGAAGAACGCGTGCTCCGAATCGCCGCGGTGGGGGCGTACGTGCCGTCGCTCAGCGCCGGCAAGTAGGTGCGCCGCACAGACAGAGACGCCCGGCCGCGAGTCGCGGCCGGGCGTCTCTGTTCAGCCGGTGCTACGCCAGCCGGTCCGCTACGACTTCCGCGATATCGTACACCTTCACGGATTCGTCCCGCGCTGAGATCGAGTCGTGCAGCATCGTCATGCAGAACGGGCAGGCCACGGCGACGGCCTGCGCGCCGGTGGCCAACGCCTCATCGGCGCGCTCGGCGTTGATGCGCTTGCCCTCGTTCTCTTCCATCCACATGCGCCCGCCGCCGGCGCCGCAGCAGAGCCCGCGGTCGCCTGAACGCGGCATCTCCACGAGGTTCACCACGGGGAGCGCGCGCTTCAAGGTGTTGCGCGGCGCGTCGTAGATCTGGTTGTAGCGTCCGAGATAGCACGAATCGTGATACGTGAACGTGCTCACCGCCTCGTGCAGCTCCTGGCGCAGCGGGATGCGCCCCTCGGCCATCAGGTGCTCGATGAAGACCGAGTGGTGAATGACGTCGTAGTTGCCGCCGAACTGCGGATACTCGTTGCCGAGCTGGTGCATGCAGTGCGGGCAGGCGGTCACGATGGTGCGGACGTGGTACTTCGCCAGCGTCTCGACGTTCTCCCGGGCGAGCATCTGGTACAGGTACTCGTTGCCCATGCGCCGCGCCGGATCGCCGTTGCACTTCTCCTCGCGGCCGAGGATGGCGAAGTTGACGCCCGCCGCCTGCATGATCTTGGCGAAGGCCACCGTCGTCTTCTTGGCGCGGTCGTCGAACGATCCCATGCACCCGACGAAATACAGGACCTCGGCCGTCGCGCCGCGCTCGGCCAGCTCCGCCATCGTCGGGATCTTCATCCCCTCGGCCCACTTGCCGCGGTCGCCGGGGTCGAACGCCCACGGCGACCCGCGCTGCTCCATGCTCTCGAATGCCGGCATGACTTCTTCAGGGAAGCGCGACTCGCCGAGCACCAGGTTGCGGCGCATCTCGAGAATCACCGACAGCTGGTCGATGGAGACCGGGCACTCCTGCACGCAGGCGCGGCAGGTCGTGCAGGCCCACAGTTCCTGCTCCGTGATGAACCCGTCCAGCAAAGGCCTGTCATCTACCATCGACCCTCTACCATCCACCATCAGCATCGCTGGCGCCCGCTGCTCCAGGCGTTCGCGAACGTTCACAATGATCTTCCGCGGCGAGAGCATCTTGCCGGTGAGGTTTGCCGGACAGACGGCAGTGCAGCGTCCGCACTCGGTGCAGGCGAAGCCGTCCATCAGGCTCTTCCACGACAGGTGCTCCACGTCCTTCGCGCCGAACTGCTCGGCATCGGCCTCGAGGTCCATGTACTTCATGACCCCGGCCTGCCCCGGCCCGCTCGTGTTGGAGAGGTAGACATTCGGGAGCGACGCGACCACATGCAGGTGCTTGGAGTACGGCAGGTAATTCAGGAAGCCAAGCACCAGCAGGCCGTGCGCCCACCAGTTCAACGAACGGAAGAAGGCAGCCCAGTCGGGCGGCACAAACGACAGGACGTTTGCGAGCGTGTACGAGAGCGGCCGGTAGAAGGGCGTGGCGTGTTCGGGGAACGCCACCATCTCGAACGACTCGGCGAGGAACATCGTCACCATCAGCAGGCCGATCCAGCTGAGGATGAGGAGCGGGTCGTTCGCGTGCGTCTCGGCGCCCTGAAGGCGCTTGACCCGATGGGTCAGCCGCCGCCACAGCGCAAAGGCCACGGCGCCGATGACGAGGGCGCCCCAGAGGTCCTGGTTGACCTGGTAGAAGCGGTACGCCCACTGCGGCATGAACTTCGCGATCGTGAAGCCGGGGAGGATGCCGCGGGCGATGAACTCGCCCGTGCCGACGGTCAGGACGCAGAAGCCCCAGAAGATCGCCGCGTGCATCGGGCCGGCGATCCAGTCGCGGAAGATCTTGCGCTGGAGGACGCCGATCGAGAGGAGGTTGAAGAGACGGCGGGGAACGTGGTCCCAGCGCGAGTCATCGAGGCGCCCGATGCGCAGGTAGGCGACGAGGCGCTGCACATTGTACGCGAAGAAGCCGGCGGCAATGGCGACGATGAGGGCGAAGATGCCGTTCGATGCGGTCACGGAAGACTCATGGGGTGATGGCGACGGACGGGGGGCCCACGACACGCGTTGCACCGAACGCGCTGCTGCAAACGGTACGTCCGGGGCGCGCCGGCGACAAGCGAGTGGGGCGCGCCGGCGACAAGCGAGTGGGGCGCACCGGCGACAAGCGAGTGGACCGCGTCATTTGGACTACTCCGCTTGGGCGATTGTCCGGCATGCCGCGGCGGGGCGAACGTGCACCTGAGTTCGCGTGACAACCCCGGAGGAGATATGCAGGACAGCAAGGTCGGCGACGACGAGGCGCGGCAGGTCGCGCAGCATAATGCGGTGAAGTCGAAGGTCGAAAGCCGTGTCAACGCGGAGATATCCAGCCAGGCCGCCGCGGCGACGCCGGACGACCAGTCCAAGGTGGCCCACGTGGCCGGCCAGATGCGCGACCGGGCGATGGAGGAGACCGCCAAGGGCGAGCGCTCCCTCGGACGTGCGCGTACGACGGCGCGCGGTTCCCAGTTCCTCGACTACGGCTTCTTCCTGATCTACTCCCTGCTCGCCATTCGGTTCGTGCTCGCGCTCATCGCTGCCCGGTCGTCAAACGGCTTCGTGCAGTTCATCAATATGCTGTCGAGTCCGTTCTACGCGCCGTTCCGGGGCATCGTCCCCAGCCAGAGCGCGGAAGGGGGGTACACGCTCGTGGTGCCGATCCTCGTGGCGCTCGTGGCGTACGCCATCCTGCACGGCGTGATCAACGCGGCGCTCCGGATGGTGGGCCAGCGCAAGACTGAGATCTAGCGCGTGCAGCACGGCGGCGTGCGGCGGCATGCGGCGGGCGCGCGGCGGGCGTGCGGCGGCGTGCGGCGGGCCCTCGCGGGGCTCTCGCCGCATCGCGCTACCACTGGGCCTGCGACCCCCACATGCTGTGCGGAATCGCGAAGACCACCATCGTGACGACGGTGGCCACGACGATTGCCACTTTCGCCTCGCGCCCGCCCCGCAGTCGCCACGCGGCGAGGATCCAGGCCACACCCGCGATGAGTGTCTTGTTGTCCGTCAGGTCGTACCCGAACGGGACGCCGGTCCAGTACGCGTCGAACGCGTACTTCTGGACCATCGGGCCGAGGACGAAGCCGCCGAAGAGCAGCAAGGCGGTCGTCACGAAGGCCCAGCGACGGGAATCCCCACCGCCCACCGCCGCGAAGAGCGCGCGCATGGCGAACAGCATGCCGAAGAACATGCACAAGACGTGGGGGATCAGGACCCACATCGGCACATCGCCCTTGAATCGGGTGACCGCCGGCAGTTCGGGGAATGACACGGCCTCTGCACCGCGCGTGAGCGTCACGCGATACTCGAGTTTGCCGGCCATGGGCATCAGCGGCTCGGGCGGCGGCGGGAGGACCGTGGTGAGCACGTCTCCCTCGCGCCACATCTGCTCCCCGATCCACGGGTCGTCGGTCGGGAAGCGCCTCCACTCCACCGTACCGGTCACCGCAGTATCCGCTGCCACCACCGTCACTGGCTGCCGCCCGGTGATGGAGTGCGTGCGCAGGAGCTTGAGCTTGATCTCCTGTCCGCCTAGCTCCACGCTGCCGCGCGCCGGATAGGTGGGACCGGTCCGGCGCTGGTAGATGGCCGCGATCAGCGTGATAACGACGGCAAGGGTCCACTGCACCCACGGCTTCCGCATGGCCGGCTACGCTCCGGCTTTCGCCTGCTTCACGGCCTCGGTGAGCACCGGCAGCACATCCATGACGTCGCCCACGATGCCGTAGTCGGCCGCCTTGAAGATCGGCGCTTCCTTGTCCTTGTTGATCGCGACGATCGTCTTGGAGGTGCGCATGCCGGCGAGGTGCTGGATGGCGCCGGAGATGCCGCAGGCGACGTACAGGTCGGGGCTCACCAGCCGTCCCGTCTGACCGATCTGGTCGGAGTGTGGACGCCAGCCGTCGTCGGTCACGGCGCGCGTGGCGCCAACCGCCGCATTGCCGAAGGCGGCCGCGAGGTCTTCGACGAGCTTGAAGTTCGCGGCCTCCTTGAGGCCGCGACCGCCGGCGATGATCACCGGCGCCTCGCCGAGGTCGATCTTCCCACCCGCCGCCTTTTCCGTCAGCGTCACCTTCACGCGAACGGCGGATGGATCGCCCGACGGGGTGAGCGCCTCGACCGTGCCCGCTCTGGCATTCTCCAGCGGGAGCACGGCGCCGGCGCGCAGTGAAATGAGCGCCGGTGTCGCCTTGAGTACAAAGCGCTGGACAATCTTGTTCGTGTAGCCCGGATGGGCCACAGCCACCGAATCGGCGGCGAACGCGAACTCCGTGACGTCGGACGCGTAGGCGAGCCGCATCCTCGCGGCGACGCGTGCCACGAGATCGTGGCCGAGCGCGCTCGCGGCGAAGAACGCGGCGCGATATCCGGTGCCGAGGCGCGCGGCCAGCGTGGCCGTCAGCGCCTCGGGATTGTAGTTGGCGAAGGCGTCGTGCTCGAGGACGAGCACCACGTCGGCGCCATGTGCGGCGAGCTTTGCGGCATGCTGGGCGATGCCCGGCGCGCCCGCGAGCACGGCGTGAACCTGGCCGCCGGTGGCATCGGCCACGCGGCGGGCCGCCGTGACGGTCTCGAGCCCGGCGCGGCGCAACTCGCCGAGGCGCGTTTCGGAGAATGCGAGAATGTTCGTCATCAGAGCACCTTCGCCTCTTCCTTGAGGAGACGGACGAGTTCGGGAACGGCGTCCTTCCCCTCGCCGACAATGCGCCCCGCGGCCCGCTCGGCCGGAAGCTCCATCTTCTCCAGCTGGTACGAGATGGCGCCGAGCTGCGCCGGCTTCACCTCGAGCGGCTTCTTCTTGGCCGCCATGATCCCCTTGAGCGATGGATAGCGCGCCCGCGCGATCCCCTCGTCAATCGTGACCACGGCGGGGAGTGGACACTCGATCAGCTCGTACGCACCCTCGAGTTCGCGGCGCGCCTTCACCACGCCGCCCTCGACAGTGAGCTGTGAAATGGCGCTGATGACCGGGAGGCCGAGCAGTTCCGCGAGGAAGATGCCCGTGGACCGGTTCTGCGTGTCCACCGCCATGCGTCCGCAGAGAATGAGGTCGTACCCGCCGTCCCTGAGCTCCGCGGCGAGCGCGGTGGCCACCGCGAGGCCGTCACTCACCGGTGCGTCGTGCTTGAGCTGCACGGCCCGGTGCGCCCCCATGGAGAGCGCCTTGCGCAGCGTCTCCTGGACCACGTCGGGGCCGAGCGAGATGACGGTCACCTCGCCGGCGCCGAGCTTCTCGGTGATCTGGATGGCCACCTCGGCAGCGTAGCCGTCGAAGTCGGACATGTCGTACTTGAGACCGGCCTCGTCGATGCCTGTGCCCGACGCGGCGATCTTGAAGCGCCCTTCCATGTCAGGAACGCGCTTGATGCACACGGCCAATTTCACCGTGAAAACCCTCGGTTGGAGTGCGCTTGGAAGCTACTCGGTTGCAGGGCGTAAGGGCAGACGGCAGACGGCGGACGGCAGACGGCGGACGGCAGACGAGGGACTCAGACGAAGCAGCACGCGGTGGACCGATCGGACTCGCCGCTCCATCTTTGGGCGTCGTCTCATCGCCAATCGTGATCCGGAGTCGTGATCCTCGATCCGAATCCGAGCTCCCAATCCTCAATCGTCTCCATGCCCCTCGCTCTCATCACCGGCGCTTCCGCCGGCATCGGCCGCACCTTCGCCGAGGCGCTGGCCCGACGCGGGTACGACCTCATCCTCGTGGCGCGTTCGACAGCCCGGATTGAGGCGCTTGGGCGCGAATTGTCGGAGCGACACCAGGTAAAGGCCGAGGCGTGGACGGCCGACCTGGCCTCCGACGACGGCCGTGAGGACGTAGCGGCGCACATCGCTGCCCTGCCCCGGCTCGACCTGCTGGTCAACAACGCCGGCTTCGCAACGACGGGCAAGCTGCAGAAGATCCCGCTCGGTCCGCAGATGGACATGCTGCGGGTGCACGTGATGGCGCCGATGCGGCTCTGCCATGCGGCACTGCCGCGGATGGTCGCGCACGGCGCCGGCGCGATCATCAACGTCAGCTCCATCGCCGGTTTCCTGTTCGGCCCGGGCAATGTCAACTATTCCGCCACCAAGGCCTACCTGACGTCGTTCTCCCTCGGGCTCGCCACCGAGGTGCGCAGCGCCGGCGTGCGCGTGCAGGCGCTCTGCCCCGGCTTTACGCACACCGAGATCCACACGGAGATGCCGCACGTGAAGCAGCAGATCCCGGCGTGGATGTGGGGCAAGGCAGAGGATGTCGTGGAGGCCTCGCTGCGGCAGCTCGAGCGCAATGGCCCCGTGATTTGCGTCCCGGGCCTGCTCAACAAGGTGTTGTGGCGGGTGCTGGTGATGATCCCGCGCGGCCTGCGGAGCAAGCTGGCGGTGCGGCGGAAGCGAGGATAGCGGCCGCTGCGAGAGATGGCGGATGGCAGATGGCCGAAGTCGAATAGCGGAAGGCAGATGGCGGATGACCGCGAGAGTTCGCGCAGTCATCCGCCATCTGCCATCCGCCATCAACGTCCGACACACCAGACCGTCCTTACTTCTTCAGCGATGCCTCCCGCACAGCGCGGAACTCATTGCCCGGCTTCCACTGCGGCCACGTCGGAGCGATCGCGACGCGATAGCCGATCTTGTAGTAGAACTGCGCGTCCTGCACCGCCCCCGAGAGGTCCCAAGCGGGTTTGATATCGTCGGACGGCTTGTGGTAGTGGTTGGCCACGTACTCGGCGCGCTTCTGCATGCCGTACGTCGAGTCCTTGCCGATAAAGGTGATCCCCGAGCCAGGGTAGAACGCCGGCACGCCGACCTTGGCGAAGTTGAAGTGATCGGAGCGGTAGTAATACCCCTTCTCCGGCTCGGCGTCGGGAACGAGCACGCGGCCACCCTGCTCTTCAGCCGCGGCGCGCGCGTAGTCGTCGAGGTCCGACGCGCCGTATCCCATCACGACGATGTCCGAGGTCTTTCCCCACGTGTTCAGGCCATCCATGTTGATGACCGCCACGGTCTTCTCGATCGGGTACAACGGATTGGTCGCGTAGTACTGCGAGCCGAGGAGCCCCTGTTCTTCCGCCGTCACGGCGAGGAAGAGGACTGAGCGCTTCGGGGGTGCGAGGATCGCGAACGCCTTGGCGATGGTGAGCAGCCCGGCCACGCCGGTGGCGTTGTCCGACGCACCATTGTAGATGGAGTCGCCGTTCACCTTGGTGCCGACGCCGAAGTGGTCCCAGTGGGCGTTGTAGATCACGTACTCGTGCTTCAGCGTCGAGTCGCTGCCCTCGACCTTCGCGATGAAGTTCCGCGAGTCCACCGTGCGCAGTTTGTTCTTGAGCGAGAGACTCGCCGTGACGCCGAGCGGCACCGGGGCGAACTCCTTCGTGGCCGCCTTTGCCTTGAGCGAGTCAAAGTCCTGCCCGGCCATTGCGAAAAGCGCCTTGGCCTGGTCGAGCGTGATCCAACCTTCGACGTTGCTGCGCTTCACGTTCTTGTCAGGCGTCACGAGGTCGAACTGCTCGGCGATCTTCCCCTGCACCACGGTGAAGGGATATCCCGCCGGCCCGGTTTCGTGCACGAGCAGCACGCCCGCCGCCCAGTGCTTCATGCCCTGCTCGTACTTGTACGTCCATCGGCCGTAGTACGTCATGCGGACGCCACCGAACAACGCCGTGTCTGCCACGGGCGGGTCGTTGACCAGCACGACCATGGTCTTCCCCTTCAGGTCCACGCCCTTGAAGTCGTCCCAGCCGAACTCCGGCGCCTCGATGCCGTAGCCGACGAAGACGAGCGGCGAGCTGCTCAGCGCGGCCGTCGGACTCACGTGCTTGGTCCAGGCGACGAAATCGTCCCGCCACTTCAGAGACGCCTTCGCGCCGCCCTTGGCGAACGTGAGGGTCGGATTGTTGGTGACGGTGATGCCGACGAGCGGCACCTTCTGGAAGTACGTGCCGTCGGGGTTGCCGGGCTTGAGCCCCATCCCCGAAAACATCGCCTCCACGTACGCAGCCGTCCGCTCCTCTCCAAGCGTCCCCGGGGCGCGCCCGAGCAACGAATCGGAGGCCAGCACGCTGATGTGATGCATCATCATGGCCGTGTCGATGGCCGCGACGCCGTCGCCGGGGATCTTCGCCTTGAATGGATCGGATTCGCCACCGCACGCGACAGCCAGGGCCGCGGCGAGAACGAGTGAACGTCGAATGGAAGTGATCAAAGGACACCTGCCTCTGTATGTGAGAATGTCAGGAGTAGTCCCGCGTACGGCTACGTCCCGACGAGAAAGACTGCTGTACCACGCCCTGCTCCCTGCACCCCGCACCACACCCTGCTCCCTGCACCCTGCACCACACCCTGCACCCCGCACCCCGCACTCCTCATTGCATCACCGGCGCCGGCGAATTCTCCGTCAGATAACCCCGGCGGGGAATGAACCACGCCAATGATCCCACGACCGCGACGGCGGTGAGCACGGCGAACCAGCCCGGCACCATCTGCGCGCGCCACAACACCGCGGTGGCCGCGCCAAGCACGACGAGGCGCGAAGTCTCCAGCGGCGCCGCCCACTGCTCCGCCTCGAAGATCCCGCCGATGGACGTCAGCGAGATGGCCACATAGAAGCCGCCCGCCGCGAGCTGCGCCATCGGGATCGTGGTCGCGCCGGCGAGCAGGATGAACGTCGCGCTTAGCGCACACACGAAGTGGAACAGCCCGTAGGCCGCCAGCGCTCCGGGAATCTTCGGGTCGTAGCGTTCAAACGTCTCCCGGCGAACCTCCTGCGGTGCGACGCGCCCGCCCAGGCGCCCCGGGCGCCAGCCCGGCGGGCCGAAGACGTACATCCAGCGCTCGCGCCATGAATCCGCCTTCCATACGGACTTCAGGATGTCCCAGAAGACGTGCACGTTGGCCCAGAGCGGATTCCAGCTGCGCAGCGGGTGCGTGAGTCCGTACACCGGCTCTTCCTCCTCGACGACGAAGGTACCGAAGAGGCGGTCCCAGGTGATGAACACGCCGGCGTAGTTCTTGTCCTGGTACTTCGGGTTCACGCCGTGGTGCACCCGGTGGTGTGACGGCGTGTTCAGGATATACTCGGCGACGCGGCCGAGCTTCCCCACGGCGCGCGTGTGGATCCAGAACTGGTAGACGAGGTTGAGCGCGTTGCACGCAACAAACAGCTGCCACGGCATGCCGAGTACGGCCAGCGGCGCGTAGAAGACCCACGAGAACAGGCCATGGAGCGAGCTCTGCCGCAGCGCGACGGCGAGGTTGTACTCCTCGCTCGAATGGTGCACCACGTGCCCGGCCCAGAGCACGTTGATCTCGTGCGCGTAGCGGTGGCTGACGTAGTAGGCGAGATCCACGAGGACGAAGGCCAGCGCCCAGCTGACGAAGTCGGGGCCGCGTACGCCGAACCAGGGGAAGGCGTCAGTGCCGAAGAAGGGCAGCCCCGACGGCCACGCCGGGAGCCCGAACCACCCTTGGAGCGTCCACCGCTCGCTGATCCAGATGAAGATCCCGATCGAAAAGAGCTTGGTGAAGACGCCGCTGATCTGCGACAGGATCCCGCACGAGAGATCGGAGATCGAATCATTGAGGCGAAGCAGGTGTTTCCCCGACCACGCCGAGTAGGCAAGCTCCATCCCGATCAACAGGAAAAAGAAGGGTATGGAGTAGAGGATGATGCCCACTGTTGTCTCTCTGTTGTCTCTCTGTTTCTTCTCTTACTTGAACGCGTTTATTCCTGTCTCTGCCATCCCGATGACCAGCGAGTGAATATCGTGCGTTCCCTCGTACGTGTACACACTCTCGAGGTTGGCCATGTGGCGCATCGAGTGGTACTCGGCGAGGATGCCGTTGGCGCCGAGGAGGCGCCGCGCCTCGCGCGCGATGTCGGTGGCGACGTTCACGTTGTTGCGCTTCGCCAGGCTCACCTGCTGCGGCGTGAACGTCCCGGCGTCCTTCATGCGGCCGAGGTGCAGGGCGAGGAGCTGTCCCTTCACGATCTCGGTGAGCATGTCGGCGAGGCGCACCTGCTGGATCTGGAAGCCGCCGATGGGGCGGTCGAACATCACGCGCGTCTTCGCGTAGCGCAGCGCCTCCTCGTAGCAGGCCATCGCGGCGCCGATGGCGCCCCACGCGATGCCGTAGCGCGCCTGCGTCAGGCACATCAGCGGACTCTTGAGGCCGCCGGACTTCGGAAGGACGGCGTCGGCGGGGAGATGCACGTCGCTCAGCACGAGTTCGCTCGTCATCGACGCACGCAGCGACAGCTTGCCCTTGGTCTCCTTGATCGTGTAGCCTGGCGTGCCGGTGGGGACGAGGAAGCCCCGCACGCTCGCGCCGTCGTCGTCGCCGTCCTCGGTCTTGGCCCACACCACACCCACGTGTGACAGCGAGCCGTTGGTGATCCACATCTTGGCGCCGTTCAGCACCCACGTGCCGTCCTGCTGATGCCGCGCGCGGGTGATCATGCCGGCCGGGTTCGATCCGTAATCCGGCTCGGTAAGGCCGAAGCAGCCGATCGCCTCGCCCGTCGCCATCTTCGGCAGCCAGTGGCGCTTCTGTGCTTCGCTGCCGAAGGTGAAGATCGGGTACATCACCAGCGCGCCCTGCACCGACGAGAACGAGCGAATGCCCGAGTCGCCGCGCTCGAGTTCCTGGTTGATGATGCCGTAGGCGACGTTGCTCAGGCCGGCGCACCCGAATTCCTCCGGCAGGTTGGCGCCGAAGTAACCCAGCGCCCCCATCTCGGCGATCAACTCGGTGGGAAAGCGGCCGTCGATGTAGCACTGGCCGATGATCGGCATGACCTTGGCGTCGACGAACGCCCGCACCGAGTCGCGAATGGCGCGCTCTTCCTCGGTGAGGGCGGCGTCGATGTTGTAGAGGTCGCCGGTGCGGGGCGTGAGCGAGGGTGAACCGAGCAGGGAGTCAGTCATGGCGGGGGCGGGTTCTTCGAGAGTCGGATGACCCAGAAATCTAACCAACCCCACACGGCTTCGTGACTGAACCGTTCAGCGTACGAATGCGTCCGCCGTCCGCCGTCTGCCGTCTGCCGTCGCTATGCGTGCGCCGCCTGTCCAGCCGCCAGCCCCGCCGCCGGCGGCCGCTCGAACAGAATCGACACCGACACCTTGACCATCAGCGTGAACAGCAGGAAGCCGACGCCGAACACCCCCGCCGCGACGCGCAGCTCCGTGGCACTCGGCACATAGGCGTACACCTGCCCCAGCTGGTCCGGCGTGAAGCCGGGGATGATCAGGGCAATTCCCTTTTCGATGTACACCGAGGCGTAGATCAGCACGCAGCCGATGTTCATCGTCACGAAGTTCCGGCGCGTTTTCGGGATCAGGAAGAGGAAGAACGAGATCACCGCGAACGCCAGCGACATCCAGGCGTACAGCGCGATCGGCGACGCCGTGCCGTGCAGGCCGGCGAACAGGTACTGGTAGTGCACCAGGTGGTGCGTGTTCGAGTAGTACTCCTTGAAGACCTCGGCGCCGAACAGGAACAGGTTGAAGCCCATGGCATAGGCCATCAGCTCCGCCACCTTGTGGATGGCCTCGTCCTTGATCTCGAACGCCGACACCTTCCGCAGGATCTGGAACAGAATCAGCAGGAGCGCCGGCCCCGAGCAGAAGGCCGACGCGATGAACCGCGGCGCCAGGATCGCGCTGTTCCAGTACGGGCGACTTGCCATGCCGTTGTACAGGAACGCGGTCACGGTGTGGATGCTCACCGCCATCGGAATCGAGAAGATGACGAGCGGCACCACGAACTTCTTGTTGTAGGGGATGCCGTAGTACGCGCAGTAGACCAGGTAGCTCGCCACCGTCAGGTTCACGGCGAGGTAGATGTTCAGCACGATCGAATCCCACGCCATGACCGAGCTCGGGAGGTTCATGTGCCCGATGCCCGGAATGAGGTGCCAGAAGCGGTCGGGGCGCCCCATGTCCACGAGCACGAAGAGCAGGCACATCACGATCGCGGCGACGGCCAGCAACTCGCCGAAAAGCACGACTTCCTTGATCGGTTTCCAGTCGTAGACGTACGCCGGCACCACGAGCAGCACCGCCGCCGCGGCGACGCCGACGAGGAACGTGAAGTTCCCGATATAGAAGCCCCACGAAACCGAATCACGCATGCTCGTGCTGATGAGCCCGCGATCGTACTGGTGGGCATACGCGAACAGGGCCTGCACGATGCAGACGGCGAGGAAGGTGAGCCAGGCGTAGTACAGCTTGTTCCCGCCGAGGAACGCCATGCGCCCGGTGCCCGTGACGAAGTTGCCGAACTTCCGCAGGACGGTCATCGCGGCATCCTCCTCACAGTCCGTAGTAGTAGAAGAACTTCGGCTGCGTGTTCAGCTCTTCCTTGAGGATGTACACGCGCTTGTTCTCGATGATGTAGCGGATCTCGCTTTCCGGATCGAGCAGGTTGCCGAACTTGCGCGCGCCCACGGGACAGACTTCCACGCACTTCGGATACAGCCCCTTCCGGACCCGCTGGATGCAGAAGGAGCATTTCTCGACCACGCCGCGCTGGCGCGGACGGTTGCCGAGATACTCGGTGACCGGATTGAACTCGTCTTTCGGGACGCTGGGGGTGCCCCAATTGAAGCGGCGGGCACCGTACGGGCACGCCGAAATGCAGCACCGGCACCCGATGCACCAGTCGTAGTCGATCACCACGATGCCGTCCGGCTCCTTCCAGGTTGCCGCGACGGGGCAAACCTTCGTGCACGGCGGATTCTCGCAGTGCTGGCAGGCGACGGGCATGTAGAACTTGCCCGGCGCGGGAACGGTTTCGTGGTCGTAGTAGGCGTTGGCGTTTTGCAGGTTCACGCCGTCTTCCTTGTCCATCTCGAGCACGGTAATCCAGTGGGTCTGCGGGTCGCGTGACTGGTTGTTCTCCTCCACGCAGCCATAGACGCACTTGCGGCATCCGATGCAGCGCGACAGGTCAAGCGCGTAGCCGAAGAGCACGCCCTCCTGCGCGGGCGTCGCCGACACCGTCACCTGCTTGCCGTACTGCTCCGTGTACCGTTGCTCCAGCTGTGCAAGGCGGTCCTGCAACTCCGCCGGCGAGAGATCCTTGAAGTGCTTGGCCACGAAGTCGTCGAGCGCCAGCTTGTCGACGGCGCAGCCCGTGGTCGTCGCCGCCGCGGCGAGGGCGAACAGCCCCATCACGAGCGCTTCGCGCCGCGTGTATCCCTCGGCCGGCGCCGCGGGGGCCGGCATCGCCGGGAGCGTGGGGAGTTCCCTCATTTGACTGCCTCCTGCCGCGCGGGCGCCGGCTTCGGCTTCATCGGCTTGAAGCCGGGGGAGTGCGGACTGTGGCAGCTGGCGCAGAGCAGGTACTGCTTCTCGCCACTCCACGATCCCGTGCGCTTGCCGTGCTCGCCGGCCTTCCAGTTGCGCAGCGTCGGGCCGTGGCACTGACCGCACAGCTTGTAGGACTCGGTGAAGTCCACGAGACGCCCGTCGGCGAGATGGAGCTTGTCGCGATTCTGGGCGTCGTGACAGTCGAGGCACCAGCGGTTCTTCTCATCGTGGTGCAGGACGATGTCTTCGTGGAATTCCACCGGGTGCGGCGTCCGGTTGACGACGTCGGTCTTTCCGTGGCATTCGGAACACGGAAAGACGCCATCGGAGAACGGCGGCGGGGCTACGGGGTACAGCGCGGCGACCTTCTTGACGGGGGACTTCGCGACGGTCTTCGAGGACTCGTTGGCCTGCACCGCCGTAGCCGCCGCCTTGCCCCACCGGGGGCCGTGCTCCTGCACTGGGTGGCAGCCCGTCCCCAGGAGCGACGCCGCCAACGCGCCAGACACCCATCCTCGTACGTGACTCATCCGCATCGTGTGTCCCCACCGTGGAGCGGAAGCGCGCCGTCGCCGAGGCGCGGAAAAACTGGCGAGCACCCCTATGGCACTATGCTACGCGAGGGACGCCGCGCCGCCGTAGGGAAAGAACCAGTATTCGAGTGGGTGTTTGCCCTAAATTGCGCGCGCCATTTCGCCGACATCGACGCACGCCTCGCCGCTGCTGCGTCCGGGTCAGCGAAGGGCGGACCCGAACGCGGCGATGTGCGCGGGCGTGGTGCCGCAGCACCCGCCGATGATCGCGGCGTGGCGCGACAGCTCAACGAGCACCGGCGCCAGGCTGTCGGGGTCGCGCGGGTAGACGATGGCGTCGCCCACCAGCGTCGGCTGCCCCGCGTTGGGCTGCAGCATCAGCGGCGCCTCGGTGGCGGCACGCATCGCACGCGCCACGGCCTCGAACTCCTCGGGCTCCATGCGCCCGCAGTTGGCGCCGACGATCTGCGCCCCTGCCTCCACGCACGCTGCCGCACCCTCGCCCGGCGCGACGCCCATCATCGTCTTGTACCCGCCGCCCCGCACCGGATCGTACGACATGGAGGCCACGATGAGCGGCGCGCCGAGTTCTCGCGCCACTCGGATGCCCAGCACGATCTCCTCCAGTGCGGTCATCGTCTCGAAGATGATCCCATCCACGCCTTCGGCGAGCATCGCGCCGATGGCGAGTCGCCACGTGCCCTCGAGCTCGGCTTCGCTGATCTCGCCCAACGGCTCCAGAAATCCACCGCACGGCCCGATGTCGCCGAGCACGTACGCCCACGTCCCGGCGGCGGCGCGCGCATTGATCGCGGCGGCTCGCGCGACGTCGGCCACGCGCTCCTCCAGTCCGTAGCGCGACAGGACGAACCGGTTGGTGCCAAAGGTGTTGGTCAGGATGATCTGCGAGCCGGACTCGACGTAGCGCCGCTGGATCGCCTGCACCGCGTCCGGGTGCGACAGGTTCCACTCGTCGCCGCAGCCACCCGGCTCGAGACCGGCGCGCTGCAGCTCTGTCCCCATGCCGCCGTCGCCAATCACCGGAGCGCCGCGCCTGACGACGTCGAGCAGCGGCTCACGCGCGGGCAGGGTCATCCCGGCGCTCCATCGTACCGCCCCCACGCCTCCACCGTCTCGCGCAGCGCCATGATGTTGGCCGGTGGCGCCGCGGGTGACACGGAGCAGGCCGTGCTCAGGATGTAACCGCCGCCCGGCGCCGCAATGCGCAGCCGCTCGCGCGACGCCGCGCGCACATCGTCCGGTGTGCCGAACAGGACCGTGTTCACGGGGTCGAGATTCCCCTTGATGAACATCTTCCCCTTCGTCTGCCGCACCGCGTCGCCAAGCTCCACGGTGCCGAGCGGCGGCGGGTCGAGCGTGTCCACTCCCTGCGTGTGCGTGGCGGTCATCAGGTCAAGCCGGTCGCCAATCGCGCCGCAGGTGTGCGTGTAGATCGGGACGTCGCACTCGGCGTGAATGCCGTCAATCACCTTGCGCTCGTACGGCAGCACGAAGGTGGAGTAGTGGTCGCGCGAGATGAGCCCCGCCCCGGCGAACGCCGACGAGATGAGCACCGCGTGGGCGCCGGCCCGTGCCTGTCCGCGCCCGAGCTCGATGGCGCCGTCCGCCAGGCGGTCGAGGCAGGCCTTCACCTTCGCCTCGTCATCCATCAGCGCCATGAGGCCCGTGGTGTAGTCGAGCAGCTCCATGAACTGCGTGAATGGCGAGAAGATCTCGCCGTGCACCGACACGTCCCTGCCGACGCGCCGTACGACCTCGCGAATGGTGTCGTAATGCCACGGCGGAAAGAACCCGGGCCCCGGCTCGGCGGGCGCACCGTCGAAGCCCCACGAATACGGATGCGTGATGCCCGACAGGTCGTGCGGCTCCACATAGAACAGCGCATCTGGGTCAATCTCGTCAAACATCGGGAAGTAGCGCGTGCCGTCGGCCTGGTACACATGCGGATTGTCGTCGTCGGGCGCCGCCGTGTACCAGCCGTTCGTCCACGTGATGATGCGCTCGTCACCGCGCCGCTCGACGCCCGCGACGAACCGCCGCCAGTCGGGATCTCGCCCGGGCAGGTTGATCAGGATGCCGTCGAATCCGTAGCGCTGCTGCAGGCGAATGAGCGCCTCGGCGAAGGCCTGGCTGTCGTGCCAGATCTCGATCGCATCCAGCCCGGAATGCAGGAAGTAGTGCCCGAGGGCCAGTTGGCACATTACGGGAACGCGATCGGGGACGCCGAGCCGCATGGCGATCTCCATCCGCTCGCGACTGTTCATGGCTTCGTCCTCCGCAGCAGGTGATCGCCCGTGCACCACACCACGCGCTCGCCGTCGCGCGCTTCTCGGCGCTGGTTCGCGCATCCGCCGGCAAACGTACAGCGATCCTCGCGCGCCCGGTACGGGCAGCGCTCGTGCATTTGCCCTTCGACGCTGGAGACGAGGCCGGACAGCACCGCCTGCAGCTTCGCGAAAGCCGCCTGCGTTCGCTCACGCGTCACCGCATCAGGCGCCAGGGCCTCGGGCGTCGTGTCGCACGCGCCGTCGCGTACCTTGTCATCCGCTGTCACAGGCGTTCGCCCAGCGGGATCGCCGCAATGAACGCGTCCTCGTAACCGGCGTGCCCGGCGAGCTCGAGGTACGTGCATTGCGCAGCGATGTGCCGCCCGCGCGCGCGGTACCGCGCGTCCACGAGCGCCATCCGCGCGCCAACACCCGCCGCGTTGCCCACGAAGTGCACGCGCTCAGGGTCGATCGCCGGCACGAGCCCGATGGCCTGCACCGACTCCTTCCGCACGAAGCTCCCGAAGGTCCCCGCGATGAACACGGCGTCCAGCTCCTCGGCGCGCACGCCGGCGTGCGCGAGCACCAGCGCGATGCCCGCCGCGATCGAGCCTTTCACGAGCTGCAACTGCCGCACGTCCTGGGCGGTCAGCATGACGTCGTGATCGAAGCGTACACGGCGCTGGGAGCCCGGCGCCTCGATCAGCCGCTCGCACAGCCGCGGCGACACGCCCGCCTCCTCGCACTCGGCGCGACTGCGCATGTAGCCGCTGTCCACGATCACCCCGGCGCGGTGGAGTTCGGCCACGGCGTCGATCAACCCACTGCCACAGATGCCGCGCGCTGGCTGGTTGGCCACGGTGCCGACCACAAGCCGCCCGTTCGCGAGGACGCGCACGCGGTCTATCGCCCCGGGCGCGGCCCGCATGCCGTGCTCGATGTTTGCTCCCTCAAACGCGGGCCCCGCCGCGGTGGACGTCGCGAGCAGTTCGCGCTGGCAGCCGAGCACAACCTCGGTGTTCGTGCCAAGGTCGATAAGGAGCTGCCACGGCCCGGACTGGTCCATGCCGGTTGAGAGGATGCCGGCCACGGTGTCGCCCCCGATGTGGTGGCCCACCATCGGCAGGAAGGTGGCCACCGCATCGGTGTGCGTCCGCCAGCGGAACGCGCGCGCCGGAAACTGCCGCTCGTTCGTGAAGCTGCCACGGTACGGCGCCTGCCCCAACGGCGTGATGTCGGCCCCCACGGCAGCGTGCGTCATCGTCGCATTCCCCGCGCAGGTCACGGCGATCACCTGCCCCGCGTCCACGTCCGCCTGCCCCACGAGGTCGGCAATCATCTCGCCGATCGCCTCGACGACCGCGGCGTGCAGCAGCCGGTTGCCGTCGGCGTGCTCCTGGGCGAAGTGGATGCGCGAGATCACGTCGGCGCCGTGGCGCACCTGCGGATTCACGCGTGAGGTCGTGCCGCGCACCTGCCCCGTGCGGAGGTCCACCAGCGCAGCCGCGAGAGATGTGGAGCCGATGTCCACCGCCACGCCAAACGGTTCATCCACCCCGCGCATTTCGACAACTGGTTCGACGCCGTCCGCGAAGCGCGCGTCGGTGCCGAACGACTTCGGCGCGATGGAGCGCGTCTGCGGAGGAATGGAGAGCGTCACATCGCTGTCGAACGTGAGCTGGCACCCCAGCCGCCAGCCATCGGCGACGTCGGCCGCCGAGAGCAGACGTTCGTCGGCTGCCGTGACGGGGGCCGACCCGTGGAGCACCTGCACCCGGCACTTGCCACACGCCGTGCGCGCGCCGCATGGCTGCTCGGTCCAGATGTCGCTCTGCGCGGCCGCGAGGAACAGGTCCACCGGCTCCTCTGACACCGTGGAGCGGTCCTCGGGGAGAAACCGGATGCGGAAGCTCACGTTGCGCGTCCGGTCCGCTGGCCGCAGCGCATCGGCCGATTCCGCGCCCGACCCGTCATCCGCCGGCCCCGCGCGCCGCCTTCACCTCGGCCAGCAGGTCGAGCGCGTGCGCCACCGACGACGGCGCGTCCTTGCCATACGCGTGCGCGCCGATCGCGCCGGCGTAATCCTCCGACACCGCGGCGCCGCCGACCATCACGCGTAGCCGGTCGAACAGCCCGGCTGCGCGGAACGCCTCGATGTTGACCTTCATCTGCCCCATGGTGGTGGTGAGCAGGGCCGACATGCCCACGATTTCGGGCTGGTGCGCCTCGATGGCGGCCTCGAACTTGGCGAGCGGCGTGTTGACGCCAAGGTCGATGACGCGGAAGCCGGCGCCGCGCAGCATCATCCCCACGAGGTTCTTGCCGATGTCGTGGATGTCGCCCTTCACCGTGCCGATGACGTAGGTGCCGATGGGCTCGATGCCGCAGGCGGCGAGCACCGGCTCGAGGTGCGCGAGGCCGGCCTTCATGGCGCGCGCGGCGATGAGCACCTCGGGGACGAAGATGATGTTGTCGCGAAAGCGGACGCCGATCACCTGCATCCCGGCGATGAGGCCGCGCTCGAGGATGTCGGCCGGCGCCACGCCTTCGTCCAGCGCCTCCTTCGTGAGGCGCGCCACGTCGTCGGCGTGGCCGTCGATCAGGTGCTGCGCGAGGAGTTCGAGGTCAGCCATTCTCGCTCCGCAGCGCGTGGAGGATGGCGGCGCCGCTCGCCAGCGAGGCGGCGATGTACATGAGGCCGCGCAGGGTGCCGCCAAGCAGCAGCTCGCCGATGCCGAACAGCGACAGGTAGACGGTAAGGCAGCCCAGCACCCATTGGCGCAGGTTGATCCAGCCGCTCCCTTCCGGCTTCACGTCGGGAGCGAGCGCCGCAATCGGGCCCCAGCCGCGCAGCGACGGCCGCGTGTGCCTATAGAAGGCCACCAGCGTCGCCCGGTCCGTCGGCGGTGTGAGGAACGTCACCGAGAGCCAGACGACGGTCACCACCGCCGTGGTGACGAGGATCGAGTACGCAAAGAAGACCTGCGCGTCACGGCCCGATGTGCTGAGGCCAAATCCCTCGGGCCCGACACCGAGCTGCAGCCAGATGGAGGTGATGGTGGCGGCGAGCATCGCCGAGATCTCCGACCAGGCGCTGACGCGCCACCAGTACCAGCGGAGGATGAAGACGAGCCCCGTGCCGGCGCCGATGGAGAGCAGCAAGTCGAGCGCGCGCGTGACCTGTCCGAGGCGAAGCGCGACCAGACCGCACAGGATCATGATGATCACCGACGCCACGCGCGACGCCGCCACGTAGTGATGCTCGGTCTGCCCTGGCTTCAGGTACGGGCGATAGAGGTCATTGATCAGGTACGACGCCCCCCAATTCAGCTGCGTCGAGATCGTGGACATGTACGCCGCACCGAACGCGGCCAGCATGACGCCGCGCCAGCCGTGCGGCAGCACGTCGGTCATCAGCTTCACATAGCCCATTTCCGGATCGGCCAGCACCGTCGCGTTGCCCGCGTAGTAGACCATGGAGGCCAGCGCGGTGAGGATCCACGGCCAGGGCCGGACAGTGTAATGCAGGATGTTGAAAGTCAGCACCGCGAGCAGCGAGGACTTCTCGTCCCTGGACGCGAACATGCGCTGCGCCACGTACCCGCCGCCGCCCGGCTCAGCCCCCGGATAGACGGCCGCCCACCATTGCACGGCAAGGAAGACCGCGAGCGTGATGAGCGGCAGGAAGGCCCCATCGTTCTGCGGGAAGAAGGTCAGCAGGCTCTGCGTCGCTGCTGCCCCGTGGGTGCGCACGAGCCCGGCGTGCAGGCCGTCGAGCCCGCCGACGGCGCTGACCGCGAAGATGGCGAGCGCCACCGAGCCGGCCATGGCCAGCAGGAACTGGAAGAAATCCGTCCAGAGCACGCCCATGAAGCCGCCGAGCGTGGAGTAGACGGCGGTGACGCCGAAGCAGATGAAGACGGCGGTCCACTCATCGATGCCGACCGTGGCCTTGAGGACCTTCACCATGCCGAGGGTGACAGCGCCGCCGATGATGGCGTTGATGGGGAGGCCGAGGTAGATCGAGCGGAAGATGCGCAGGAAGTGCGCCGGGCGTCCCGAATAGCGAATGGCGACGAACTCGACGTCGGTCATCACGCCCGAACGGCGCCAGAGCCGGGCGAAGAAGAAGACGGTGAGCATGCCCGAGAGCACGAAGGCCCACCAGATCCAGTTGCCGGCGATGCCGCCGCGCGCGGTGATGCCGGCGACGAGGAGCGGCGTGTCGGAGGCAAAGGTGGTGGCGACGATGGAGATGCCCGCCAGCCACCACGGCACCGTGCGCCCGGCGAGGAAGTAGTTCTCGGTGGACCGGGAGGCGCGCTTCGTGAACATGAGCCCGACACCGAGGCTCAGCGCGAAGTAGACGACGACGATGGACCAGTCGAGCCAGGCGAGAGTCATGCGGGAATCCGAGGGCAAGGTGTTCGCAGTGAGCCTCTATCATCGGGCCGACGAGTCCGCCGCGCCAGACCCGAGGCACGGAGCGCCACTCGTGCTTTCATGGCGAGGCCCGACTCACCGGCGGCAAGCGAGATGAGTGCTTAGATTTCACCGCAGTACCACGGACCTCTTCCGAGCCATGATCCCTTCACGTCGCCTCGCCCTCGCCCTGATCGCGCCCATCGTGCTGCCTGCCGGGGCGGTAGTCGCGCAGGACGCCACCCCCGCACGTCCCACCTGGGTTGGCTCCTTCGGCGCCGGCCTCGCCGTCACGAGCGGCAACACGAACACGTCCAATTGGAACTTGTCGTTCAAGGCGAAGCGCGACCGTCAGACCGGGTTGATTCTTGCCGCGGATGGCCTCGTCATTCGCGGAACCAGGAACGGACGCCCCAGCACCGACAACACCGTGCTCAACTCGCGGGTGGAACTCCGGTTCGCGAACAAGTCATACGTCTTTGGCCAGATGGCGTACCTGCGGGACACGTTCAAGTCCATTGACTACTTCTTCGCGCCGACCGCGGGACTGAGCTACAAGTTCTACAACGCCCCCGACGGCAGCCTCTCGGTGGACGCCAGTGCCGGTGCGTCGTGGGAGAGCAATCCCGGCAAGCGGCTGAAGAGCAAGTCGGCGGTGGCCTTCGGCCAGCGGTTCACCCGCGCGCTGTCGAAGACGGCTACGCTGACGCAGGGGTTCGCGGGCAACGTCGTGGCCAACGACGTCGGCGACGGCCTCTACGCGACGAGCGTCGGGGTTGCCGCATCGGTGACGAATCGCACGCAGATGAAGGTCGAGGTGCTGAACACCTATCGCACGACACCGCCCGTGTCGACGATCGAGAAGAGCGATCTGTCCACGCTGATGTCGTTCGTGTTCAAGTTCTGAGGGGGGACGGCGCGAGGCGCTCATCGCCTCCTGCCGTACTCCGCCGCACTCTCCCTCAATCCACCACCCGCTTCGCCCGCCCCCCGATCCCCACGGCCTTCGCCTTCTCGCGGAAGTGCCGGTCGTGCCCGAGCGGATGCCCCTCCTCATCCTGCCACTGGTGCACCATCTCGTGCAGCAGCGTCTCGAGCGCTTCGGCGAAGCCGTGGCGACGCAGGTGGCGGCGCGAGATGGCGATCTCGGCGTGGCGCCCGTGCTGCGCCGGCGCATAGTGCCCAAGCCGCGCACGCATCCGGCGTGAGACGCGCACCGTGACCCGCTTCAACGCGCCCCCGAATCGTTCGGCGTTGTACCTGGCGTGCCACTCCGCCAGCTTCGCCGCCATCCCTTCGTCATCGGGATGCGTGCGCTCGGGGGCGCGCGGTTCACGCCGCTCATCCTCACCAATCGGATAGGCGATCAGCACACGCCGCGCCGCCAACCGGTCGGCGCGGCGCGGCGACACGAGGAACCGCACGATGGCGCGATGCACGCTTTCCGGCGCCGCAAGGAAGGCGCGGTGCACGCGCAACGTCCCGTCGTTGAGACTCACCATCACCGACCGGTTGCGCGTCAGCGTCAGCGCGCGCACCCCACGCAGCCCCATCGCCCTCAAGTGGGCGAGCAGTTCGGCCCCGCTGCGCGGCGCGTGCGTGAACTCCATCGCCAGCTGCTGCGCATCGCGCGACGTCCTCGCCGCACGCAGACCGCGCAGGCGGCCGATCAGCGCGCGAAGGCCCATGACTGCGACGGGGTAAAGTCGCCCGTCCCCGCGTTCCACTCGTGGCAGGTCACCGTCACCCGCGCGGCGTCCCACGCGATCTCATGGAAGGAGACGGGCCGTCCACCCCGCGACCGGTTGGAGATGGTGTTCACCTGCGACACCACATACCGCCGCCCGCCGCGCACCACCTGCTCCACCTGCGACTCGTGGTCGTGGCCGCACAGCACGAGCTCACATCCCGCAGCCGCCACATCGTCGAGCCCGCCCTCGCGCGACACGAGCCCCCATCGGTTCGAGAGCTTTCCGCGCAGCACGTTGTGGTGCACCATCAGCACGCGCAGTTCGCCCGCCGGCGCCGCCGACAGTTCCCGCGCCGCCCGCGACAGCTGCTCCGGACGCATCGCCCCCACGATCGACAGGTCGCGCAATCGCGTCGTCAACGTGAACCACTGAATGCCGTGCGACGTGTTGATGCTCGCCACCGTCGCCCCCGCGGCGCGCAGCGTCGGCTCGAGATCGTCGCAAATCCACGTGCGGTAGCCCCCGTACCCCGCACCCTTCACCCCGAACCCAAGCGGAAACCACCACCACGCCACATCGTGATTGCCCGGAATTGCCACCGTCGGCGCCGATGCGCGGGCCTTCTCCATGAACGCCTGCGCCTTCGCGAACTGCCGACGTGTATTTCGCTGCGTCAGGTCTCCGGAGATGGCGATGAGGTCCCATCGCCGCTCGCCGAACCGCCGCTCCACGGCGGCCACGGCCGCCGGCACCTCGGGGTGACCGAAGTGGATGTCGCCGAGATGCACGAGCATCGGCACCTACAGCCTGGCGATCACCGCGTCGGTGTACTGCGCTGTCGTCGCCGTCCCGCCGAGGTCGCGCGTCAGCTGCTTCCGCTCGCGCAGCACCGTCTCGATGGCGGTCTGGATGCGCTGCGCCAGCGCGTCCTGTCCCATGTAGTCGAGCATCTGGCACGCCGCGAGCATCACCGCGGTCGGGTTGGCGACGCCCTTGCCCGCGATGTCGGGCGCCGTGCCGTGCACCGCCTCGAAGATGCCCACATCAGTCCCGATGTTCGCGCCCGGTGTCACCCCAAGTCCGCCGACGAGCCCCGAGGTGAGGTCGGAGAGGATGTCGCCGAACAGGTTCGTCGTTACGATCACGTCGTACCGCTCGGGACGCATCACGAGCTCCATCGCGCAGGCGTCCACGATGCGCTCCTCGATCTCGATGCGCCCCGCGTACTCCGAGGCGACCTTCCGCCCCACCTCGAGAAACAGCCCCTGCGAGTACTTGAGGATGTTCGCCTTGTGGACGATGGTCACCTTCTGGCGACCATGCCTGATGGCATACTCGCACGCATACCGATGGATGCGCTCGGCGCCGTAGCGCGTCACCACCGCGATGGACTGCGCGGCCGCGTGCTCGTCGTCACCCACCTTGATGTAGTTCTCGACGCCGATGTAGAGCCCCTCGGTGTTCTCGCGCACGAGCACGATGTCCACGCCGTCGAAGCGCAGCCCCGGCAGGACGCTCTTGGCTGGACGCACGTTGGCGTAGAGGTCGAACGTCTTGCGCAACGCGACATTGATGGAGCGGAAGCCCTTCCCGAGGGCCGTCTCGAGCGGCCCCTTGAGCGCGAGCTTCGTGCGGCGAATCGAGGCGAGCGTCGCTTCGGGAAGCGGATCGCCGACCGCGGTGACGGCGGCCGCGCCGGCCAGCTGCGGGTCCCACGTGATGTCGGCGCCGGCTGCGTCAAGCAGCCGCACCGTCGCCTCGGTGATGCTCGGGCCGATCCCGTCGCCAGGAATGAGGGTGACTGGCGTGCTCATCTGGACCTCTCCCTACAGGAGAACGAGGTCACGGGGCGACGACGAGGTCGGCCACCCGCGTGGCCAGTTGGCGCAGCAGCGCCGGCGAATACGTCGCGGTGCGCTCGCTCGGCAGGTCCACCTGCCAGAGGACGGTGTTCAGCCGCGCGTCCACCAGCAGGAGCCGCACGGCGAGGTAGCCGCCGTCCTTCCCCCCTGCGGCGCGCAGCTCCACCGGCATCAGCAGGTACCGCGCGTCGTGCAGCGCGACCACGCGCCGCAGGTTGCTCGCCAGCGGATCCACGATCACCGGCTTCTTGGCGTTCACCCCGTTTCGCACGGGATACGCCCCGAGGTTGCGCGGGTCGGCCGTGTACATCGCGTTGCGCTTGGCCGTGCGCTGCACGTCGGCCGGCGTGGCCCACATCCCCTTGAGCCCGTGCTCCTCGAGCTGCTCCGAGAGCAGGCTGTCGAAGGCGGCGCGGATCGCCTGGCTCGGCTGCCCCGCGAACCCGCCCGCGTCTTCCTTGTAGAACTGCACCGGCACCACCGCCACCTTCACCGACGAGTATTGCGCCAGCGGAGCCGTCGGTGGCGCTGCCTGCTGCGCCGGCTGCGGCGCCGGTTGCTGCGCCGGTTGCTGCGCCGGAAGCGCGGCGGCGGCTGTCGCAATCAGGAGCAAGAGACGGCGCATTTCGACCCCGGGTAGGTGGACCCCTGAAAGGTAGACATTGCACCACCCCCTGCGCGATGCCCATCTTCTCCCGTCGACATTACCCGCCTTCACCGGGCCGACCATGCCACGCTGGGCATCCGCACTCCTCTGGACCGCCATCGCCGCCGCCGGCGCCGGCGCACTCGGCTACCTCGCCCTGACGCGCGGGGAGCAGGTCAACGCCGCCTGGCTGCTGACCGCCGCCGTCTGCACCTACCTCGTGGGCTACCGCTTCTACAGCCGCATCATTGCCGCGAAGATCTTCGCGCTCGATGCCAACCGGGCGACACCCGCCGAGCGGCTCAAGGATGGGCGGGATTACGTGCCGACGAACCGGTGGATCGTCTTCGGCCACCATTTTGCAGCCATCGCCGGGCCCGGCCCGCTGGTCGGCCCGACACTCGCGGCGCAGTTCGGCTACCTCCCCGGCGCCCTCTGGATCATCGTCGGCGTGGTGCTGGGCGGCGCGGTGCAGGACTTTGTCATCCTCGCCTCCTCGGTCCGGCGCGACGGCAAGTCGCTCGGGCGCATCGCGCGCGACGAGATCGGACCTGTGGCCGGCGCCACGGCGCTCGTCGCCGTGCTGGGCATCATGATCATCCTCATCTCGGTGCTCGCGCTCGTCGTGGTCAAGGCGCTGCAGCAGAGCCCGTGGGGAACCGTCACGATCGGCCTCACCATCCCCATCGCGATGCTGATGGGGGTGTACCTGCAGTTCATCCGCCCCGGCAAGGTGCTCGAGACGACCGCCATCGGCATCGTGCTGCTCATCGTCGCACTCTACGCGGGACGCTGGGTGGCGCAGGACCCGACGCTCGCCCCGATCTTCACGCTGACCGGCCCGCAGCTCGCCAAGTGGATCATCGGCTATGGCATCGCCGCGTCGGTGCTGCCGGTCTGGCTCCTGCTCGCCCCACGCGACTATCTGTCGGCCTTTGTGAAAATCGGCGTCGTCCTCGCGCTTGCTGTGGGCATCGTGATTGTCCTGCCGCCGCTGCAGATGCCGGCGCTCACGCGGTTCATTGACGGCACCGGGCCCGTCTTCGCGGGCAAGCTCTTCCCGTTCGTCTTCATTACCATCGCCTGCGGCGCCATCTCGGGCTTCCACTCGCTCATCGCGTCGGGGACGACGCCCAAGCTGCTCCAGAATGAAAAGGACGCGCGCTTCATCGGCTACGGCGCCATGCTCACCGAGTCGCTGGTCGCCATCATGGCCCTCATCGCCGCCTGCGTGCTGACGCCGGGCGTCTATTTCGCCATCAACGCCCCGGCGAGCATCATCGGCACCACGGCGGAGAGTGCGGCCGAAGTGATCCGTACGTGGGGATTCGTGCTCGACCCGGCACACCTGCACCAGCTCGCCGCCAACGTCGAGGAGGCCACGCTGCTCTCGCGCACCGGCGGCGCGCCGTCGCTCGCCGTCGGCATGGCGATGCTCTTCTCCAACGTGCTCGGCGGCACGGCGGCGATGGCGCTCTGGTACCACTTCGCGCTGATGTTCGAGGCGCTCTTCATTCTCACCACGGTGGACGCCGGCACGCGTGTGGGGCGCTTCATGCTGCAGGATCTCCTGCGGCACATCTGGGCGCCGCTGGGCCGCACCGGGTGGTATCCGGCGGTCGTCATCTCCAGCACGCTCTTCGTCGCGATGTGGGGCTATTTCCTGTACCAGGGCGTCACCGATCCGCTGGGCGGCATCAACTCGCTCTGGCCGCTGTTCGGCATCGCCAATCAGCTGCTCGCCGCGGTGGCGTTGTGCGTGGGGACGACGGTGATCATCAAGATGGGGAAGGCGCGCTACGCGTGGATGACCATCCTGCCGCTCGCCTGGCTTGCCATCGTGACAATGAGCGCCGGCGCCGCGAAGGTGTGGTCGAGCGATCCCAAGCTCGGCTTCCTGTCGCACGCCCGCTTCGTCGAGGCGCAGCTCGCGGCGGGCACGATGCCCACCGGGGCCAAGACGGAGGGCGACGTGGCACGCATGGCGTTCAACGACCGGCTCGACGCGGGCGTGGCGCTCTTCTTCATGGCGTCGGTGATCGTGATCCTCGCCGCGTCCATTTACGAGTGGGTGCGGGTGCGGAAGGGGACGGCGACGCCGTCGAGTGAAGTGGCGTTTGTGGCGAGGGTAGCGTAGGCGAACTACTTCGCAACTCGTCCCCAGACTGAGTGGATCCGATCGGGCGGTGAAGTCGTACTCGGAACCGCTACGAGCGGCGTCGCCCTCACCGCATGTTCGTGAGGAGGCCGTCACCATCCGAGGCATCAGGGTCATGAGATCGACGGCTGATGAGGCGAACGACCGCTACACGTCTCGGCGACCAGAACGCGATTCCGCGGCGCGACTTGAAGTCCCCTGATGGACCCGCGCCACTGACTTCGGCATGGACGACGGCCGTGTCAGATCGAAACAAGAGTGAGTCGGTAAGGACCGACATTCCAATGCGCGGCTCCCTCTGCAGCACTACCCAAGCGGCGCCAGCCCCATCGCGAGCTGCTGGCGCCGCACGCACTCACTTCAGACCGATGTCAGACACCATATCCCAGGCGACTCACCGAATCACTTCGACAACTATTGTTCGCGCGTCCCCCGCGAGCTTGGTTTTCTCGCGCCCGGCAGCCTTCAGAGCCCGGAGCATGACAACCGCCTGCAACTGAGCATTCGCTTCGACCTCGCGTCGTCGGCCATCAGACGGTGCGCCAACGATCGCGGTGAGGTGCCCGGCCTCGGGGCGGCGCACGAATCTCCCAACGGCAGACAATGCCAAGTCGAGATCGGCTGCGGTCGCGGCATCTTCACGGACCAGAATCGCGAGGTCCGCATCCAAACTTGAGTAGCGGTGAAGTTCGATAGCACGACCACTTCTAGTCTTGTCTCCCAGGATCAAGCGGATCCGACGCTTCGTCTTCGCGTTGGCACTTGCGATCCGCACGCCCTCCATTGTTGTGTCCCCGCTGCTCGCCGCCGCCGTGAAGCGCATTGCGCGCAGTTCCTGATACTCCAACCAGCAATCCCACATCCAGTCGGTGATCCACTCCCAGCTTCCGTCGGAATATTCCTTGTAGTACCTGACGTAGCCGCACGTGTAGCCGATTTGGCCCCCGCCGTCTGGAGGCGGAGGGGGTGGCTCGCCGCCACCGGAACCCGGAGGGGTGGTCTGATCGCCACAAGTTGAGTCCGCTTCCACGCTCACCAATCGCGCCGTGCGCAGCGACGCTCCTGACGAGATGGAATCGGTACCCGCCTCCGTGCACACGGGTGGAGTGGTGACGACCACCTGTGCGGACGCCCAGCCCTCAAGATTGTCACACTCCCCCACCACTGATGCCGTCCCCCACGCAACACCGGTCACCTCGCCCGTACTGGATACGGTCATCACGTCTTCGTTGTTGCTTGCGAAGACAGCGTCGCAGGCGAGGGTAGTTCCACTCACGTTCTTAGCGACAATCGTCGCTTGAGTCGTCTTGCCCACGAAGATGTTGCTCGATGTTACGGTTACGGTGATAACGGCCGTCTGCTTGCATTCGCCGTGCTGGTACGACGTCTTCGTGATGGGCGTAAGGCCGTAGCCAAAGACCCTGATTCCGGCCTCGTGGAAAGTAGACGTGTTCGCATCGATTGCGGCATCGGCACACTTGCCGGGAAGATCGAACTGCCGGCCGATCCCAGGCAAAGGAAGCGGCTCGGCGACGTTGGCGCTTAGCTGGTAGCTAACGCCACCTACCTGCGCGGATCCCGTGATCGTGAATTCGTGAATCGCAAGACCGACAATTGACTGCTCCGCCCCATACTTCCCCGAGCGAACATCCATTGTGGAGTAATAGTTGAAGATGCTCGGGTCAGGCATCGTCGGCCATTCGTTAAGCTCGACCTCACTGCTCCGTCGCGGCGAGTTCACGGCTTCTTCGAGCCAGTGTTGGGCGCTGTCCCTGCCACGTTCTTGGCGCTCCAACTCCCGCACACCCTCAGTGCGGTCGATCCAACCGCCGCGAAGGGCGTTCTTCAGAACGGCGATTCGCTGTACTCGGTAGTCGAGGAGCCGCTGGTACGCGTCGGTTGCCGCCTTCGAACGCCGTGCGCTCACTACCTGTCGGTCTTCAGGGGCAGCGCTCTTGGTCGGGTCAACGACGTCGCACGCGCCGACGCAAAGCGCAAAACACATCATGGCTACAGACTTGACTCTCTGCTGCATGCCTGCCTCCCTTGGCGAAGCGCTGTTTCGAAGGGCGGATCTCGCGAGCGCCTCGCTAGTCGCGGCCGTCCTCGCTCGCGCATTCGGCGCGAGTTATGTAGCCAAGCGCGGGAGGCGCGGCATCTCGCTTGGCGTAGGTGAACACCAGCAGCACTCGATCTTCGACTAGCGTGATCGCTGCGGACGCGGCCAGCTCGAAGTCGGGGAATAGGGGGTGCACCAGCAGTCTTTGGCGATCCCGAACCTCCGTCAAACTCAGGCGCGAACCGAAAACAGACACCGCGCCAAGTACCTGTCCCGCTGTCCCCATCACGTAGGAACTCGAGAGGACGATCGCGCTAGGCGTGATGTCGACGGAGGTCAAGGCCCATGTACGTCCCCTGTCCGCACTTCGCCCAACGACCAGATCTTCGGCACCTTGTCTATCGCGACGTTCGTGCATCCAGGTGAGCACAGTGCTTGAGGGACCAGAGAGCAGGGTCGGTCGAAAGGCCGAAGTCGCGGCCTCGCCGTCAATGCTTTCCGGAGCAGACCAGGTAGCGCCTCCATCGGTCGAACGAAGGGTGTACAGCTCGTTGTGCGCCGACCTTCCCCTAAATGGCGCACCAACGGCAGCAATAAGCGAGGAATCTCGGTGCCAACTTGTGATGGAAGAGTACGCCGCTCCAACGGACAGTTCTCGAACGCGCCATCCCTGCCGAGACTGCTGGATGTGCACTAGAGCAGCCAATCGTGATGAATCAGTCACCGAGACGATCAACTGGATGCCGTTGCCGAAATCGCCCGCGGGTTGACCTACATCCGGGCCCCAAGAGATGTTGCTCCCCCGAAGCAGAGCTTCAGGCTCGCTCCACCCCGCACGGCTATCGTACCTGGCGTGCCAGAGCGCCGTCGCATTCATGGGCCAGCGCGCAAAGGAAGTCGGCGCGACTGGCGGCTCTCCCCAGAAGAGATGGACGTCGCCAGCGGAGTCGAAGGCCAGCTTCGGAAAGAGGAAAACGAACTGACCTGGCGGTGGTGGCAGCGCCTTCCCGCCCACCTTCAGCATCAAGAGCGTTCTGGCAGGCAGGGGCGCTCCGGGGTCGATGGGAATGAGGGAACCAGCCAGGTACACCTCTGCCCCCCGTACCGCGAGCGAGGGCCAGCGAAGCGTCTGACCTGCCGGCACTCCCGGGAGAGCCGTGGGCGCATTCCACTGGCACGCGCGGACAACGGACGCGGCGTCCTGCGCAGGCAATGACTTCGGGGGCAGCAGCACAAGAAGTGTTAACGGCGCCACGGAAACACATTGAGCAATAGCACCCACAACGGATGCGCACACGCAACTGACGACGACGCCAGCGTACCTCGTTACAGGCCTTGCTAACTTCACCATTCGTCGTCGTAGCCTCTTCACTGACATCCGCAAAACGGCTGATCCGCAGCTGCGGACATCGCCGAATGCAAGCAATCGCCAAGTACTCATTGAGGTGAGAACTCCAGTTCACAATTCGACAGCACCGCCTCCGCGTGGTCTTCAATGTCGCATGCAGGCGTCTTCACGTGATCTCCGCCGCGGAAGAGCTGGACGCAATCGGGCCAGCCAACTAAGCAGTTAGCCGCTATCACGCCAGAGGGTCAATTTTCATGCCGTTCGTGCCACGCAACCACGCGCACACCAAGCACCAACACTATCAGCCGAGACGGACACTACGGCCACCAATTCTTCACCATTCCCTTCCGGTGCACCTGGCAGCGCCGTGAGCATTGTTGCCACCACTCCCACGTCGGAGGCGTGCCTTCGCAAGAACCGTTCAGAACGCCAACCGGGCCGGCATGTCGCAACGGCTCGCCAACCGCGCGCCGTTCGCACGCACTTCTCGATTTCAGGCGCCTCCGAGCATCCTTACCGGCAAGAACGTAGGACTTGCCGCGGGAAATTCTATTACGCCACGTTACTTTTGCGAAATTCGAGGAAAGTCGCACATGATGCAAGGGAAAGCCGGACCGTCGAACGTGCATCTTCTGGCGGAACCGACTCGCAGGCAGAATGCAGCTGCATCTCGCCGAAGAGCGGAGCGGCAACCATCGCGGTGTGAGCCTGCGGAACCACAAATGCGTCAGCGCCGCAGCGAGTGGTCGGAGATTAGGAAGTCGTCGTTCGCGCGAGCCGCTCCGGAGCGTGAGCCTGGTCCGGCGGCCGGACCCGAAGGTGAACTCCGTCGCTGGGCGGGCCCGACGCTGTGTCGTGGTCAACGACTGGGCGTTGCTCGAGCAGGGGCTGTTCTCAGTGGCCGTCGCCCGCCCGTACTCACGAAAAGCGTACGACTCGACAAATCGTCGAGTCGCGGTCGCAGTCCCTTTCGCTCGAAACGAAGTGCCAATTCCACGCACGCCCGGACGCGCCTTTCCGGATGATGGGTTGAGGAGCAACGAACGGCGGTGGCGGAACCGCCTCTCCCGACGCTTCCGGCCTTCTGCCGTGCGCACATCGCCGGCCTACTCGCGCGAAGAGACTGCTACTATCCCGTCAGCGATGCATGCGTACCCTACCGCCGTCTGAAGGAAGTGGCGAAGCTGTGCTAGAGGTCATCTCGCAAATGGAATTACACCGGCGAGCCTTGGTCGTCCTTGGAGAGCGCAGTCCTGCGTCTCCCTGGCCGGAGCGTCGCCATGGATCTTACCGAGCGGCAGTGGAAGCGGTTGGAACCGTTGCTCCCGAAGCCTCGCGTGCGCAAAGATGGCCGGGGCCGCCCGTGGCGGGATCCGCGCGACGTCTTGAACGGCGTGCTGTGGGTGATGCGGACGGGTGCCCCGTGGCACGACCTGCCCGCCCGGTATCCGCCCTTTCAGACGTGTCATCGGCGGTTCCAGCTCTGGGCACGCTCCGGTGCGCTGGCACGCGTGCTGCAGGCGATGGCGCGAGAACTCGCCGACGCCGGGGGGTTCGATCTGACGGAAGCGTTCATCGACGTCACCTACGCGGGGGCGAAAAAGGGGGCCTCTGCGTCGGCCCCACCCGCAAAGGCAAGGGGACCAAGATCATGGCAATCGCAGACGGCCGTGGTCTTCCTCTCGCCGTTACTATCGCAAGTGCAAGCCCCGGCGAAGTCACGCTCGTCGAACAAACCCTCGACGCGCAGTTCCTCGCCGAAGCGCCGGTCCGCCTGATTGGCGACAAGGCCTACGATTCGGATCGACTGGACGCCCGCCTGGCGGCGGAGCGCGACATCGAACTGATCGCGCCCAACCGAAGTGGCCGCGGGAAGACGCAGGACGGCCGGCAACTGCGTCGCTACTGCCGTCGCTGGAAGATCGAGCGTCTCTTCGCGTGGCTGCAGAACTTCCGTCGCCTGGTCACTCGCTATGAACGTCACGCCACCAACTTCCTCGCCTGCGTGCAGCTGGGATGCATCGTCATCCTCGGTCGCCAGTTTGCGAGATAGCTTCTAGTAAGCCGCCACCGCCCTCGCGGCATCAAGCAAATCCCCCAGCACCGCACTCGCCGTCGCGTTGCCGCCCGCGCCTCTGCCCTGCAGCCGCAGCACGCCCAGTGAGTCGCTGTCGATGTGCACGGCATTCTCCTCGTCGCGCACGCGCGCGAAAGCATGATCCGCCGGCACGATCACCGGCCGCACCCACGCGCGCACGGCGCCGTCCTCGCCACGCACGCCGCCCGCGAGATACTTGAGCACGCCCTGCCGCTGCTGGGCCTGACGCGCCAACGGCTCGGGATTCTGCGGCAGCGGCTCTACCAGCACCTGCTGCTCCGACGGATCCACGCCCCACGCCAGCCAGGCGAGAATGCGAATCTTGTCGGCCGCATCCAGCCCCTGCAGGTCGCGCGACGGATCGGCCTCCGCGAAGCCCTTCGCCTGCGCGTCGGCCAGCGCGTCGACGTAGCCCACACCGTCGGCGAGTGCGGTGAGCAGGAAGTTCGTCGTGCCGTTCAGGATGCCCGTGATCGTGCGCACGCCGTGGCCGCCGAGGTCGCCGCGGAGCGTGCGCACCACGGGCACACCGCCGCCCACCGCCGCCTCGAAGTTCAGTGAACTGCCGCGCGCATCCGCCTGCCGCTGCAAGGCCGGGCCGTGCGTGGCGATGAGCGCCTTGTTCGCCGTCACCACCTGTCGCCGCGCCGCGAGCGCGCCGCGTACCACACGCTCGGCAGGATCGAAGCCGCCGATCACCTCCACCACGACGTCGGCATCGGTCGCGAGGAACTCATCAACGGATGTAGTGAACAGTTGGCGAGAAATCGCGATGCCGCGATCCTTGGCGGGATCGCGCACGAGAATGCGCGCCAGCTCAAAGCGCACCCCGTGGCGCGCTTCGAACTGCGCCTGCTGACGACGGATGAGCGTCACGAGCGATGCGCCCACCGTGCCGCATCCGGCGAGGGCGACGCGCACCACGCGAGGGGCGCGGGAGGCGTGCGTGAATGGCGTGCGGGTGACGGTGCGATCGGCGATTGCGGCAGTCATGCGACATCTCTCCGTGAGTCAGCGCGCGCGGCGGCCTGCAGCGCCTCGCGCAGAATGGCACCCACCTGCTCGTGCTCGAGCAGGAAGGCATCGTGTCCGAAATGCGATTCGATCTCCCGATACTCGGCCCGGGCCAGCTCCGCCCACTGGCGCACGACATCCGCCGAGTAGAGCTGGTCGCCCCGCACGCCCACGGCGTACACGGCACCCTTGAGCGAGCGCAGGGCATGCGCCAATCCACCACGGTCGCGGCCGAGGTCGTGCGCGTCCATCGCGTCGAGCAGCGTGCGGTAGGTGGCGGCATCGAATCGCGCCTCCAGCTTGCGACCCTGATGTTCGAGGTAGCTCTGCACGTTGAAGCCGCCGTCGGCATTCTGTGTTCGTCCAAACCGCGCCTCAAACTCGCGCTCGCTGCGGAAGGCGATCATCGAGATCTGCCGCGCGATGGCCAGGCCCGCGTCACCCCCGGCGTCGAGCACGGCACGCTGCACGGCGTTCCACGCAATGGCGTGCGCGGTGTGCGCCGCCGGTGCGGCGAGCGCCACCGTGGCGCGCGTCCGTCCGCGGAAGGTGGCATTCCATTCGAGCGCCACCATGCCGCCAAGTGATCCGCCCGTGGCGAGCGCCACGGTGGTGACACCCAGTGACTCGACGAGATGCGCGGCGAAGCGCGCCTGGTCCCGCGGCGTGATCGCCGGGAACCGTCCGTTCGACGTGCCGCCCTCTATCCCTCCATCCGGATAATCGGATGGACCGCTCGAGCCGTAGCAGGAACCCAGCAGGTTCGGTACGCAGACCGCGTACCGATCCGTGTCGAGCGCCAGCCCCGGCCCAATGATGCGCTTCCACCAGTCGCCCGCGGCGTCGGGCGTGCCGGTGAGCGCGTGGAAGACGAGCACGAGATTGTCGCGCGCCGCGTTCAGCTCGCCGTCGAGGTGATACGCGAGACGCAGGTCGTGCAGCACCTCGCCCGACTCGAAGGTGAAGGCCGGCACCACGAGGGTGCGCAGCGCGCGGTCCGTCGTGGTCACGCCGCCTCCGCCGCGCCGCGACGCAGGGCCTGGTCAAGGTCGCGCAGCAGGTCGTCGACGTCCTCGATCCCCACGGAAAGGCGTACGAGGTCGGCCGTGACGCCGGCCGCCGCACGCTCCACGTCGCTGAGCTGCTCGTGCGTCGTGGTCCACGGGTGGATGATCAGGCTCTTGGCGTCGCCGACGTTGGCGAGCAGCGAGAAGAGCCTGGTGGCCGACGCCACGCGGCTCGCGGCCGCGGCGCCGCCGCGCACACCGAAGGTGAGCACGCCACCGAAGCCGCCGTCGAGATAGCGCCTGGCGCGCGCGTGTGTCGGGTGGTTGGTGAGCCCAGGGTAGCTGACCCACGTCACCAGCTCGTGATCGGCGAGGAACTGCGCCACCTTCAGTGCGTTCGCGCAGTGCCGTTCGATGCGCAGGTGCAGCGTCTCGAGCCCCTGCAGGAAGAGGAAGGCGCTGAACGGCGAGAGGGCGGCGCCGATGTCGCGCAGCAGTGTCACGCGGAGCCGAATGGCGAAGGCGACATTGGCACCACCGAGATCGCCGAAGACTTCGGCGAACTTGAGGCCGTGGTACGCGGGGTCCGGATCCTGGTAGAGCGCCTTGAAGCGCGGCGCGGTCCCCCAGTCGAATGTGCCGCCGTCCACGACGATGCCACCGATGGACGTGCCGTGTCCGCCGATCCACTTGGTGGCCGAGTGGAGCACGATGTCGGCGCCATGCTCGATGGGGCGGCAGAGGATGGGGGTCGCGAAGGTGTTGTCCACGACGAGCGGCAGGCCGTTGGCGTGCGCCAGGTCGGCGAGGGCGCGGAAGTCAGGGACGTCAAGGCGCGGATTGCCGAGCGTCTCCACGTAGATGGCGCGCGTCTTGTCGTCGATGGCGGCGCGCACCTCGTCGAGGTTGTGGATATCCACGAACTTCGTGGTGATGCCGAGGCGCGGCAGCGTGTGCGCGAAGAGGGCGACGGTGCCACCGTAGAGCGCCTTGGAGGCGACGATGTTCTCACCCACCTGCGCGAGGTTGAGGATGGCGAGCGTCTGCGCCGCCTGGCCGCTGGCCGTGGCCACCGCCGCCACGCCGCCCTCGAGCGCGGCCACGCGCTTCTCGAAGACGTCGTTGGTGGGGTTCATGATGCGCGAGTAGATGTTGCCGAACTTGCGGAGCGCAAAGAGGTCGGCGGCATGCTCGGCGTTGTCGAAGACATACGACGACGTTGCGTAGATGGGGACGGCGCGCGCGTTGGTGGCGGAGTCGGCTGATTCCTGGGCGGCGTGGACGGCGCGGGTGCCGAGGCCTAGCGCGGGAGTTTCGTTGGTGGATTCGCGGACGGTGGTGGCCATGGTCGGGGACGGAGTGACGGGGGCGGAGTGCGGGGGCTTGGTGCGGGGGGACGAGTGATGCGAGGGGGAGGGGGCAAGCAAAACGGCCCTCTCCGTTTCGGGAGAAGGCCGGGTGAGTGTCGCGACTGCTGTCGCTTACCTCTCTGGTGGCGCCTCGCTGCGCGCCTCCGCCCGGCCGGCTCCCATAAAGGGGAGGCAGCACATGTACATGGACATCAGGTGGCGGGGCGAGTGAGTCATGTCGGGAGAGACAACAGAGAGAAAACAGAGAAACAACAGGGAGAAAACAGAAAACCCGCGGAGCATGAACGCCGCGGGGCTGGTTCGCTTTTTAGCTCTTGTTTAACGAGGCAGCAATACGCGGCAAATGACCTCGGGGCATTTCGATTGTGGAGTGAAGGCTAATGGCGGTCGCCGAGGTCGTCAAGGGGGGGGGGCCAGCATCCCGCGTGATTGGACCGTACAATTCTCCGTCGACACTTCACGCCCGGAGCTCCTGTCATGCGCCGCTGCTTCCTCGCCCTCGTCCTCTCTGCCGCACCGCTAGCGGCGCAGCAGCCCGCCTTCGATTTCAGCATCGCCAACATGATGCGCGGCCCGGAACTCTATGGTCGCGAGCCGGCCAATGTGCGATGGACGCCCGACGGGCAGTGGATCTACTTCCAGTGGCTGCCGGCGGGGAGTGGATGGCGCGAGACGCTGAAACCCTACCGCGTGCGCGCGCAGGCGGGGGCAAAGCCCGAGCGCATCACCGACGCACAGGCCGACTCCGTGGCCCCGCTCCTCGCCGACGGCACGCTATCGGCGGACCGCACGAGGCGGGTCGTGAGTGTGCGCGGCGACCTGTTCATCGTCGATCTCAAGAAGTCCGCCGCGCGGCGACTCACCGAAACCGTCGCGGCGGAGAGCAGCCCGCGCTTCTCCCCCGATGGCCAGCGCGTGGTGTTCGTCCGCGACGGCAACGCGTGGAGCATCGAGCTGGCCACCGGCTTCACGCGGCAGCTCACCGACATTCGCACCGCGGATGCCGCGCCCAGCGGTGCGCCCTCTGGCGCCGGCCGCGGCGGCCAAGGAGGCCAAGGAGGCCAGGGCGCGCAGGGAGCGCGCGGCGCTGCCGGTCGCGCGGCCACCAACACCCAGCGCGGCGCGCTCGAACGCGACCAGCGCATTCTGTTCGAGGTCGTGCGCGACCAGCTCGCGGTCGATTCCTTGCGGCGCGCCGAATCGGCGGCGCGCGATTCCGCCGGGATTCGTCCCGTCACCCTCGGCCCCGGCGAGCGCCTTGCCCAGCTGTCGGTGAGCCCCGCCGGGACGGCCGTGCTCTTCACGACCACCACGGCGGCGGCCGACGCGCGCAACGGCATCGTCCCCAACTACGTGACGTCGTCGGGCTACACCGAGGACATTCCCAACCGCACCAAGGTGGGTGACGCGCAGCCGCGCACGCGGCTTGGCTACCAGCTCCTCCCGCGCGGCGAGGTGACGTGGCTGCGCTCCCTCGACAGTGATTCACTCATCGCCAACTCACAACTCGTCACGTGGAATCAGGCGGGGACCACCGCGCTCATCGTCGGCTCGGCGAGCAACTTCAAGACCCGGCAGCTCTCCACCGTGGATGCGGCCACGGGCACGCTGAAGGCGATCAATGTCATGCGCGACAGCGCCTGGGTGGGCGGACCCTGTTCGTTCGGCTGCGCCGGCTTCTACGATGACGACCGCCGCATCTACTTCGTGGACGAGTCCACGGGCTGGGCACAGCTCTACTCCACCGCGGCGGACGGCAGTGATCGCCGCGCGCTGACCACCGGGCAGTTTGAGGTCTATGACATCGCGCTGTCGCAGGACCGCAAGCACTTCCTCTTCCATTCGAGCGAAGTCTCCGCCTTCGACCGCGACTACTATCGCGTGCCGATCGGCGGCGGCGCACGGCAGAAGCTCACCACCGGCGCGGGTGGCCACTCGGCCGCGCTCTCGCCAGACGAGAAGCAGCTGGCGGACGTGTACTCGACCACCCTGCGCTCGCCGGATCTCTACGTCGCCGCTGCCTGCCCGCCGGGGGCGATGTGCAAGACGGCGCCGGCAAGCCAGCTCACGGTATCGCAGACGGCTGACTGGCTCGCGGTCAAATGGATTGACCCGGCGATCGTGATGATCCCGGCCTCGGACGGCGCACAGGTGCCGGCGCACATCTACCGCCCCGAGGACATCGGCGCCAAGCCCAACGGCGCCGCCGTGATCTTCGTGCACGGCGCCGGCTACCTGCACAACGTCGGGCACTTCTGGAGCCAGTACCCGCGCGAGTTCATGTTCAACAACTTCCTTGCGTCCAAGGGCTACGTGGTGCTCGACCTCGACTATCGAGCGAGCGCGGGGTACGGACGCGACTGGCGCACCGCCATCTACCGCTTCATGGGCGGGCGCGACCTGCAGGACCAGGTGGATGCCTCGCGCTATCTGGCGAAGAGCTTCGGCATCCACCCCGAACGCGTCGGCATGTACGGCGGGTCGTACGGCGGCTTCATGACGCTGATGGCGCTCTTCAACGAGCCGAAGCACTTCGGCGCCGGCGCGGCGCTGCGGTCGGTCACCGACTGGGCGCACTACAACCACGGTTACACCGGCTCCATCCTCAACCTTCCGCAGAACGACTCGCTCGCGTATCATCGCTCGTCGCCCATCTTCCACGCGGAAGGACTCGAAGATCCGCTGCTGATGCCGCACGGGATGGTCGACACGAACGTCAACTTCCAGGACATCGTGCGGCTCACGCAGCGCCTGATCGAGCTCGGCAAGACCGGATGGGAGCTGGCGGTTTATCCAGTGGAAGACCACGGGTTCGTGCGCCCGTCGAGCTGGACCGACGAGTACACGCGCATCTTCGACTTGTACGAACGCACCATCGGACCGAAGGGGAGCAAGGCCAAGCCGTGACCGATCGCCCGACGACGCAGCCGTACGACGCTGTAGGCGTCGCTGATGCCGAAGGCGTCAGCGACGCCTCCGGCGTCGCGCGGCGCGTGGCTGCCGTGCTCCGCCGCATCATGGGCGTACCGGACTACGAGGCGTACGTCGCGCACGTGCGGTCGCACCATCCGGGGCAGGAACCGCTCAGCGAGCGCGACTTCCATCGCGAGCAGCTGGCGGCGCGGTACTCTCGGCCTGGAAGCAGGTGCTGCTAGGAAACGAACTCGCAATCCCAATCCGAGCTTCCAATCCCAGTCAGTTCGTAGCAGTCCGCGCCGGCCTCACCAGCACGAGCCCGACCGCGGCAAGGCACGCACTCGCCGCGCCGACCATGAAGGCGAAGCCGCTTCCCTTCCAGTCCCACATCAGGCCGAAGGCCACGGACGCCGGCAGCACCGCCGCGCCGATGACGCCGTTGTACCAGCCGAAGGCGAGGCCGCGCCGCGTGGCGGGGACGAGGTCGGCCACGAGTGCGCGCTCCACACCCTCGGTGAGCCCGAAGAACAGCCCGTACGACAGGAAGAGCGCCCACGCGTGCCACGTTTCCGTCGCAAGGGCGAAGCCAAGGTAGACGAGCGCATACCAGAGCCAGCCGGCGGCGATCATCGTGCGGCGTCCCACCCGGTCGGACCAGGCCCCCGCCGGAATGCTCGTCGCCGATTTCACCACGTGCAGCGCCGCCCAGAGGATCGGCAACAGGGCGGCCGAGACGCCGAGTTCCGATGCCTTGAGCAGGAGGAACGCGTCGGTGGAGTTGCCGAGCGTGAACAGCACGAGCACGGCGAGATAGCGCCAGAAGTTGCCGCCGAGCGGCGCGACGGTCGTCGCGTCGGCGCGGCTCGTGGGCCGCGCGTTTGTCGACTGTTCTCCACCCTCCGCCCTCTGCCGTCCGCCGTCTGCCGTCTGCCGTCCGCTATCTGCCGTCCGCCCTCCGCCCTCCGCCCGCTGCTCTCTTCCGTCCTCCGTCCTCCGTCTTCCGTCCGCCTCTCTTACTCCAAACACCGCCACGAGCACCGCAAGCGCACCCGGAATGGCGGCAAGCAGGAAGACCGTCCGGACCGTCACCCCCACCCACTGCAGCAGCACGAACGCGATGAGCGGCCCAACGAACGCCCCCGCGTGATCGGCCGCGCGCTGCGCGCCGAAGGCGCGCCCACGCTCGTTCGATGCCACCGCATCGGCGATCATCGCGTCGCGCGGCGCGCCCCGGATCCCCTTCCCCATCCGGTCGCCGACGCGAATGGCGAGCACCTGCCACGCCGCGCCGGCCACCGCCACCAGCGGCCGCAGCACGGCGGCGATCGTGTACCCGGCGACGATCAGCGGCTTGCGCCGCTTCACGCGGTCCGACCACCAGCCGCTCGCCAACTTCAACAGTGACGCCGTCGCGTCGGCCGCCCCCTCGATGATCCCCACCCACGCGGCACTCGCCCCCAGCGTCGCCGTCAGGAAGGCCGGGAGCAGCGGATAGATCATCTCGCTCGAGGCATCGGTGAAGAAGCTCACCGCGGCGAGCGCCTTCACCGTGCGCGGCAGCCGCGCGCGCGGCGGCGCGGCGGTGGATGCGTTTGTTGACGCACCTGTGGGCGCGCGCTTGAGCTCGCTCATGCCGTCCCCCTCCACGCGCCCGCTGAAGGCGTCATCACCCGCGCCGTCTCGTGGTGCACGGTTCCCATGCCGGGCACCGCCGCGAACGCCTTCATCCACGATTCCGCCGCGCGATGCGCGTCGCCCTCGGCCACAAGGGCCCAGACGGCGCCGCCGAATCCGGCGCCGAACGCCGTGGCCGCCACCGCGCCATGCTCCCGCGCGTGCGCCGCGAGCCAGCTGGTCTGCGGCACCTGATTCTGCAGCGCCTGCTCCGCCATCTCCTGTGACCGCGCCATCAGCGCGGCGGCGACGGGCGCGTCAGCGCGCGCGATGGCGTCCGCCAGCCCCGGCACGATCACCGCGGTCTCCTCGCGATATTGCCGCACGCGAGCGCGCAGGTAGTCGGCATCGCTCGCCTCGCTGGCCGCCCGTTCCGCCATCGACAGCACATGGTCGAACGCGCCCGGCGCAGACGCCAGCACGTCCGAAAGCGTGGCGTCGTTGCGCCCGGTGTCGGCGTTCCACGCCGCCACCAGCGCGCGCACGGAGTCGGCGACGCGGTTGTACGCGTGCAACGCATTGCCGGTCTTCGTGGCGCGCACGCCGCTGGTCGCCACGACGATGCGCCAGTCCGTGGGCCAGGCCACGCGCTGCACCACGCGGCCGGGCAGGTATGCGTACGTGCCCACCATCCGCTCGTGCGACGCGCAGATGGCGATGTGGTCCTGCGCGCCGCCGCGCGTGCCTACACCCGTATCGCCCGCAAACGGCCCCCATGCCGCGCCGCTCTCCACCGCGGCGCAGTACTGCGCAAAGGCCAGCTCGTCGCTGGCAAACGGTGTCCACTCTGGCGACTCCCACAGGGCGTTTGCGTCAAAGACCGCCATCGCGAGCGTCACGACGAGCGCACTGGAACTGCTCATCCCCATCGAGGTGGGAATCGTGCTCCCGAGCGCGATCTCCACCCCCGTGCGCGCCCGCGGGAAGTCGCGCGCCACGCGCCGCGCCACGGCGGCCAGGTAGACCGACCAGCGCGGACCCGCCGGCGACGCCGACGACGAGAGCGCCATGGTCACGGTGGACCTGCTCCGCTGGTCGTGCACACGAATGACCGGTTCGTCAATCGCCTCCGCCTTGGCGTGCATGTGGAAGGGCGTGGCGCAGGTCAGCGAAGGTCCGCCGGCATAGTCGGTGTGCTTCCCCGCCAGCTCCACGCGCCCCGGGGCACGGTACCGCCACGTCACGGGGCCACCACGATGCCGCGCAGGAAATCGCCGATCGTCGCCACGTCGGCGCGCCGCGAGAGGTCGAGCACGCCGGCGTGCGCCTGGACCACGTGGAACGTCTCCCCCAGCTCACGCGCCGCGATCATCACCGCCTCCTGCAACTCCAGCTCCCCTCGCACCGACGGTTTGACGCGACGGCACGCCTCGAAGATGCGCGGCGTGAAGCTCCACAGGTTCATGCTGACCCAATGCTCCGGGCGCTGCGCCAGCGGGTGGTCGGCACTCGGCTTCTCCACGATGTCGCGCAGCACGCCCGACGCATCAATGTCGAGCAGGGCGAAGGCCATCACCCGCGCCCGATCAATGTTTCCCTCGCGCACGAGCGCTTCGCCTTCATACGCCACCAGCCCTGCGCCGCCCACTGCACACAGCGCCTCGTACGACGCCACGGGATAGTAATTGTCGGAGTTGAGCACGAGGAACGGTGCGTCGTGCACGTGGCCCTCCGCCGCCAGCACCGCGTCGGCAGTGCCGCGCGGCTCTGCCTGGACCGCCCAGTGCAGCCGCACGCGCGCCGGCGGCGACTGCCGCTCGTAGTAGTCGCGCATGCTCGCGTGGTCGGGCGCGACGACCAGCGTCACCTCGCGCACGCCGGCGTCGGCGAGCGCCGAGAGCACGAAGTCGAGGAAGGGCCGCCCGAGCGTGGGCATCATCCCCTTGTGACCGGCATCGGCGGCGCGCGCCTGCGCGTCGTCCAACGCCACCGCGGCCTCGGCCCGCCGCATTCGGGAACCGAGGCCGCGCGCAAGGATCACCGCCTGCGTGGTGCGCATGCTCAGAAGATTACCATCACTTGTCGTGGTCGGGCGTGACCTTCCAGAAGCCCTGCAGCACCTTCAACACGCCGTACCCGCTGAGGACGAAGACGACCGTGAATACGACGCCCTGGCCGATGTTGCCGTAGAGGTAGCTCCCCGACCCGAACAGCGCCGAGTAGACGAAGGCAACGCCGAGCATCCAGCCGAGCATCGCCTGCGGCAGCGAGTCGGGCGACGGTCCGACGCCGGCCAGCGCCTGCACGTGCTTCCACCCCGGCCCGGCGGGTCGCACCAGCTTGAAGAACTTCACGAGCGTCGCGTCGTCTGTCTTCGGCCCAAGGAAGGCCGCGCTGATCCACACCACCGACGTCACGCCGACAGTCGCGAGCAGCGAGATGTGATCGGGGATAGGAGTTCCCATCCGCCGTACGATCTCGAAGGCCACCGCCGTGCAGAACGACGCACCCATCGCCGCCACTTCGGCCCACGCATTGACGCGCCACCAATACCAGCGCAGCAGGTAGAGGAGGCCCGTGCCGGCGCCGATGGAGAGGAGCAGCGTGAAGCCGCGGCTCGCCGTCTCGAGCACGAAGGTCAGCAGGGCGGCCAGGATCATGAGCAGCGCGGTCATCAGGCGTCCGACCAGCACGTAGTGCTTTTCATCGGCTCCCGCCTTCACGAACCGGCGGTAGAAGTCGTGCACCAGATACGACGTGCCCCAGTTGAGGTGCGTCGCGATGGTGGACACATATGCGGCGAGCATCCCCGCGATCATCAGGCCGAGGAATCCCTCGGGGAGGAAGGTCAGCATGGCCGGATACGCCATGTCGTGCCCGATCATCCCCTTGTCCACGTACGGGAAGGCTGTGCCGATGTCCGAGAGATTCGGGAAGACGAGAATGGAGCACAGCGCGACGATGATCCACGGCCACGAGCGCAGCGCGTAGTGCGCCACATTGAAGAAGAGCGTGCCGACGAGCGCGTCCTTCTCGCTCTTGGACGCGAGCATGCGTTGCGCGATGTAGCTGCCGCCGCCCGGCTCGGCTCCCGGATACCAGACGGACCACCACTGCACCGTGAGCGGCAGGATCAGCACGGTGAGCGTCATCGTCCAGTCGCTGAAATTCGGGAGCAGCGAGATGACGTGCGGGTCGAGCCGGGTGAACAGCCCGTGCAGTCCGCCCACCTCCGGCCGCTGCAGCGCGTAGTACGCCGCCGCGAACGATCCGGTCATCGCGATGCCGAACTGGATGAAGTCGGTCACCAGCACGCCCCACAACCCCGACACCGCGGCAAAGGCGACGTTGAGCACGGCGCAGATGAGCAGCGTCTGCCACATCGGCCAGCCGAGCAGGATGTTGGCGATCTTGGCGGCGGCCAGGTTCACCGTCGCCATGATGACGATGTTGAAGAACAGTCCGAGGTAGATGGCGCGGAAGCCGCGCACGAAGGTCGCCGCCTTGCCCGAGTAGCGAATCTCGTAGAACTCGAGGTCGGTGAGCACGCCCGAGCGGCGCCACATCCGCGCGTAGAACATCACCGTCATCATGCCGGTGAGCAGGAACGACCACCACACCCAGTTGTTCGCCACGCCCTTTTCGCGCACGAGGTTCGTGACGAGGTTGGGCGTGTCGGTGCTGAAGGTCGTCGCCACCATCGAGACGCCGATCAGCCACCACGGCGCCGAGCGCCCCGAGGTGAAGAACTCGGACGTGCTCGATCCGCCGCGCTTCGCCATCAGCGCCGCGGGAACGAAGGCGACCACGATGGAGATCGCGACGATCCACCAATCAAGAGAAGTCAGATGCATGTGGCGGCTGGGTGATGGTAAATGGTGGATGGTCGATGGTAGACGACTGACGCCTGGGCTACGCCTTCCAGTTTCCGCGCGTGAAGTCGGGGAACTTCACCGGCGCGCTTCCCTTCGCCACGCTGATCTCGCTGAGCGGGAACGGCGCGCTCCACGCCGCGGAATCATAGACGTCGATGTCGGGGACGAGTCCCTCGCGCAGGCACTGCACCGTGCGCCAGGCCATGATGTAGTCCATGCCGCCGTGGCCGCTGTTGCGCGCCGCCTGGCCGAGCTGCGTCCAGAGCGGGTCCTCGAACTTCGCCTTCCAGCTGTCGATGGAGCCCCAGCGTTCGCCGCCGGCCTGTCCCTCGACATAGATGCGCGCCGGATAGTCCTCGAAGATCCCCTTGGTCCCCTGCAGTGCATTGAGGCGCGAATAGGGGCGCGGATTGGACACGTCGTGCTGCAGCAGGATCGTGCGTCCCAGCGCCGTCTTGATGAGCGACGAATTGAGGTCGCCCGTGACGTACTTCTCCTGCCACTTGGGATTCGACTTGTCCTTGACGTTCTCCTCGCGATAGAGCGTGAGGCCGCGCTCCTCGGTGCTCATCGACACCATGTACTCGAACTTGTCGCCCTTGTGGATGTCGAGATACCAGGCGACCGGGCCGAGGCCGTGCGTCGGGTACAGATTGGCATTGTTGGTGGTGTGCCACCGCCGCCGCCACAGCCCCTCGTCCTTGTCCTCGAACACGATGCCGCGCAGGTCGTGCAGATAGGCGGCCGCGCCGTGCAGGGGCTCGCCGAGAATGCCGGCGTGCACCATGCGGTTCACCAGCATCTCGTTGTAGCCGTAGTTGCAGTTCTCGAGCTGCAGGCAGTGGCGGCGATACTTCTCGCTCGCATCCACCAGGTCCCACAGCTCCTTGAGCGTCATGCCAAACGGGCACTCGCTCGAGACGTGCTTTCCCGCCTTGAGCGCGGCCAGCATCACGGGGACATGCCATTCCCACGGCGTCGCCGTATGGATGAAGTCGATGTCGTCGCGCTGCACGAGCTGCTCAAAGCCACGATCGCCCTCGGCATACAGCGCAGGCGCGGGCTGTCCCGCGTCGGTCACCATCTTGGCGGCGCGCTGTGCCTTCTCCGCAACGTTGTCACAGAGCGCGGTGATCTGCACGCCCGGACAGCCGAGGAAGTCGTGCAGCACCGACCGGCCGCGCAGCCCCGTGCCGACGATCGCGATGCGCACGGTCTCGTGCCGCTCGAACGGCACGCCCTTCATCGTCTTGGCTCCCAAAGGCGCCGGCGGCGCCAGGTCGGGCTGCGAGCCCGCTGTCACCGACTCGGCGACGGCCGGGTAGACAGCGCCGGAGGCGCCAAGCGCCGCGCCGGCGAGGGCGGCGGATTTCAGCAGGTCGCGGCGGCTCAGGCCGGCGCGATCGTCAGATGCGTTGGACAAGGCGATCTCCCACACTCAGGACTCGAAAAAAGTACCCGTGCGCGCGCGAGACCGCGAGAGAGACGCCCCGCTGACCAGGTGGCCAGCGGGGCGTCGCATTCGTCGAGCACTGATCAGCCGCCCGGAGGCACCCGCGGCTTCGCCGTGCGGCCGCCATCGCCGCTGCTCCCCGTGGAACCGGTCGGCGTTGAGGAACCCGTCGAACCGGAGCTCGACGAACCGCTCGTCGCGGAAGCGCCACGCGACGTCCCCGACGACTGCGGCCGGCTCGTCGTCGTGCTCCCGCCGTCGCGACGCGTGTACCCGGCGCCCTTTACCGCCTGGCCGCGCTGCTGCGTGGAGTACGTCCCCGCGGGGACGATCACGAGCGGACGCGGGCCGTAGTAGTAGCCGCCGTAGCTGCCGTACCCGTACGGGTAGCCATAGCCGTATCCGAAGTAGCTGGCACCATAGCCGTACGCGCCGTACCCGAAGTAGCCGGGGTAGCACGGATCGCCGTAGTATCCATACGTCGTCGGCAGGTAGCCGAATCCGCAGTCGTAGACCGAGCCGTAGCGGCGCGAGCCGCCATAGCCGACGCTGCCACCGCCGAACGTGCCGCGACGGATTGCGTTCACGCCTTCGCCGGGCGCCCCGCTCCGCGCCACCGCAAACGCCTTCGGATTCGACAACGCCACCATCAGGTCAATGACGTTGGCCGGCATGCCGGCATCGGCGATGCGCACCAGCTCCTTCGCATCCAGGTCGAAGCCCTGTTGCAGTTCATTCAGCCACGCCTCGGCCACCGGCGCGTCCACGTGCTTCGTCACATCGAGCACGGCGTCGGCGTCCGCGCGCTCGCCGGCCGCGAGGCGCGCATAACGCGACGCCACGCCGACCTCGTTCACGAGCGTAAAGGGCTGCGCGACGCCGCCCACATCACTGGCGACGCGCTTGAGCGTGAATGCCGCCGGGCGATAGCGCACGACGCTCACGGTCGAGTTCGCGCCGACCAGCGCCCCGCGCACCTCAATCCACTCACCTTGAGACGAGATGCTGAAGATGCTGCTGCTCTTCACCGTGGTTTGCGCGCACCGGACTTCCGACCGCGTCAGGAGACGGCGGCCGTCCGCGGACCAGACGACCGTTTCCCAGCCCGGGCAGCTCTCGATGGTCTTCTGCACGCGCTGGTTGGTGGCCGCGATCAGGTCGCTGCGAAGCAGTTTGCCGTCGGCCATCACGGCCACCTCGACGCCGTCGCCGGTTTGCGCCGGGACGACGCAGACCAGCCCCTTGGCCCCGGGTTCCTGGCCCGCCGGACGCGTTTCCGAGACTTGCGACCAGCAGCCAAGCCACGGCTGGAAGCGCGCGTCGGGCACTTGAGCGCGCGCGGGAGTCGCACTGGCCGCGCCGGCAATCAGCAGGACGCCGAGTGCGGCGGCACTGACATGATGAGACACGAAGTTGCGCATATGCGCCCCCTAAAAGCGGAAGGACAGGCCCACGGTCAACGCGAGCCCGGACAGGTCAATTCGATCGAACCCGGAGTAATCACTGCTCAGCCGCGCACTGGCCCAGTCGTAGCGGGCTTCGCCGACGAGCCCGACGCGCGCGCCGAGGGCGTAGTCTGCACCCGCGGCCAGAAACGCGCTTGGCGACCAGGCATCGGAGTTGAGCTCGGAGCCGAATACATCGAGCGTCTGGTAGTCCACGAAGTCGCCCGTCTGCTTGAAGTGGTACCATGTGATCCCGCCCCCGGCGGCCACGTACGGCGCCACCCGCGCCGGCACCCACGCCAGCCGGCCAATGCTCCGGCCTGGCGGCGCGAGGTAATAGCGGAGTCCCGCGCTGAGCGGCATGCGCCGCAGCGAGGACGACTGCTCGATCTCGCGGTCGTTGTTGTCCACCCAGTTACGGTAGACGCTTGGAGTCGAGCCACTCGAGACGCCGACCCCGAATTGCACCGCCAGTTGTGGCCGCACGAAGAAGGCGGCATCGAGCGACCACGCACCGCCGGCGAAATCGCCGCGGGCGATCGTCAACTCGTCCCGCACAAATGAGTAGAGATCGCTGCTTTCGGATGGACGGGCAAATCCGCCCCGCATCGTGACGGTCGCCTTTGGCGCTCCGAACATGTATCCGTCACCAGCACCCGACTGTGCTCCAACAGCCAACGGAACAAGAACTGCGCACGCGCACAGGGCGGCGCCCAGCGCCACACGACCCATCGGCACGGCTACGCTCCTTGAGGGGCTTCGAACGACAGCAGACTCCAATGTTCCTCTGTTTTCAATTTACACTCATTTGAGTCGCCGGTTCCACGCGAAAACAACGCGGGGAGCGCTACGGCTTCGTCGCCGCTGGCGCCTTGTTCATTCCTGCCATCATGCAGGGCTGGGCGACGGGCCGGAAGCTGTCGTGCGCCTTGGTGATCGCGGTCTTGAGCGCGGCGTCGTTGCCCTGTCCCTTCGCCAGCGTGCCGATGGCCTTGAGATCGGCCACCGCCTTCGGCATGCCCTTGCGCGCGGCGGCGTTGTCACACGACGCCGGTCCCTTGGAGGCGAGCCAGGCATCCGCCGCCTTCGTCAGCTCGGCCCCCTTCTCGCGTGCCGGCTTCAGGTCGCCCTTGTTTGCCGCCATCGACACCGACATCACGACGGCGTGGAGGGCATCGAACTCCTTCCATCCGGTCTTCCGGCCCATCATGGCGCCCATGCCCATCCCCATGCCCATCCCCATCCCACCCTTCGCCTTCATCGCCGCCTGCATGCACGGCTTGCCGACCGTCTCGAAGCCGTCGTGCACCTTCTCGAGCGCGGCCTTCACCGCCGCGTCGTTCGCCTTGGTGGCCGCGACGTTGGCGTAGGTCTTCGCGTCGGCCACAATCCCCGGCAGCGCCTTGCGCGCGGCGGCGTTGTCGCACGCCGCTGGACCCTTGGACTTCTCCCACGCCACGGCGCTCGCCGCGAGCGTCGGTGCCAGCGTACGCGCCATCGTGAGGCTGTCCCTGAGTGCTGGATGCCAGACCGACATCAGGAGTGTGTGGAAGGCGTCCAGTTCATTCCAGCCGCTCTTCATGTCGCCCATTCCCTGCCTCATCCCGGCCATGTCGTGCTTCATGCCCGTATCGTGCTTCATCGTGCCCATGTCGTGCTTCATCGCCGTGTCGTGGCCCATCTTGCTCATGTCGTGCTGCATTGCCGGCTTCGCCGCCGCCTTCTTCTCCGCCGGCTTCGCCTGCGCCTGCGCCAACATCATCGCCGGTGCCACGGCCAGCGCCACACCCATCAGTCGTATCATCCGCATGGTAGTCATCCCAAGTAGTTGAATCGCCAATCGCAATCCGTATTCGTAATCCTCTATCGCAATCCTAAGTCCAAACCCTCAATCAGCAGTTAAGCCCGACTCCTCACCTCAGCATCATCCCCCACGGTCACTTCCCCCTTCACCCCCTCGAGCACCACCCGGTCCCCCACAAGCGAGTTCGCGAGCGTGCACCGCGCCAGCATGCTCCTGGCGCCGATGAGCGTATTGCTCACCGTGCAGCTCAGCAGGCGCGAGCCCGCCAGCACGCAGACGTTCGGGCCGACCGTCGACCCCGTGAGCACCACGTCGTCCTCGATGTACACCGGGTCGATGATCGTGCAGTCCTCCACGTCCTTTGGCCGGCGGGCGAGCCCCTTGCCGAGCATCACCCGATTCGTGTCGAGCAGGGTGTCGATCTTCCCCGCGTCGTACCAGCCGGCGACGTCGAGCACCTTGAGCTTGGCGCCGTGGTCGATCATGTACTGGAAGGCGTCCGTCAGGTAGTACTCGCCCTGGTTCTGCGGCGACTGCAGGACGTGATCGATGCCTTCGTACAGCAGCTTCCAGTCGCGGATGTAGTAGAGCCCGATGTTGGCCCGCTTCGAAATGGGCGTCTTGGGTTTCTCGACGATCTTCGTCATGTGGCCGTTGGCGTCGGTCACCACCACGCCGAAGCGCTGATAGTCCTCGACTTCCTTCGTCCAGATGATGCCGTCGTCGGGGCTCGTTTTGATGACGCCGAGGTCGGCGTCGAAGATCGTGTCCACGAAGATGATCAGTACCGGTTCGCTGACGTACGCCTTGGCCAGCGCTACCGCCCCCGCCGTGCCGTCCTGCACCTTCTGCTCGATGAAGGTGGCGGGGAGGTCGCTGTACGCCGTGCGTGCGTGCGCCTCGACGGCTTCCTTGAGGTGCCCGGTGATGTAGATGACCTCGCTCACATCGCCGAGCTTGCGCACGTCGTCGAGGACGTAGTCCATCACCGGTTTGCCGCACACCTTGAGCATCGGCTTGGGGACGGTGTGCGTGTGCGGACGCAGGCGCGTCCCCTTCCCGGCCAGCGGAATGATCACTTTCACGGCGCGCTCGTCCCCTCTCGACCGTAGCGGTCGGTGAGTCGTACGACGTCATCCAGGTGCGGCGTGCTCGCCTCGAGCACATCGCAGTCGGTCACCGCTTCCATCTGGTGGATCACGCCGGGCGTATTGCGATACGATTCGCCCTCGGCGAACGGCACCTCGACGAGGCCGCGACCGTCCTTGAAGTCCACGCGATAGATCATCTCGCCGCGCAGCAGGTGGATGGTCTCGTCCTTCTGGTTGTGGTACTGCACGCTCAGCGCCTGGCCGGCCTTGATGTGCAGCACCTTGCCCACGTACTGCTCGGTGTGGGCCCAGATGATCTCATGGCCCCAGGGCTTGGGCACGAATTTCACGTCGCTCTTTCCGTCCACGTCAGCTCCTCAATGGTCGCGCCGTCATCGCGCTGGGTGTCGTCACGCAGGCCGTCACGCATTTGCCGCATCCGGTGCAGTCGGCCCCGATGAACGGCCGGGTCTTGTCGTCGAGGTGAATCGCCGCGTCGCCCACCGGGCAGACGCGGGCGCAAACGCCGCACTCGATGCCCTGGAAGGCCAGGCACCGCCGGTCGTCCACGCCGATCACCGCCATCTTCACGTCGAGCCAGCCGCGCGTCGGCGCGAGAAGCGCACCGGTGGGGCAGGCCGTCACGCACGGCATGTCCGCGCACATGATGCAGGCGCGGTCGTCCACCTCGAGCACCGGTGTCCCCGCGGCGATGCCGTGCTGCGACGGGAGCATGCGGATGGCCAGCGCCGGGCAGACCACGGCGCATTCCTTGCACCGCGTGCACGCCGCCAGGAAGGCCGGCTCGGCGATGGCCCCCGGCGGCCTGATGAAGGACACCGGGGAGAGCCGGTCCGAGACGGCATCCACTACCTCTCCCAGCAGGCGCGAGAGACCCTGCGAGAAGAAGCCGCGCCGGTCGAGGGGGGTATCTGCCATAGCAACGGAAATTGCCCCCACGGGAGTAGAAAGAACAGAGGAGGGACGGGTGCGGGGTGCGGGGGTTTGGTGCGGAGGGACGAGCGAAGTGCGGAGGAACGAGTGAAGTCCGGAGGAACGAGGTGCGCCGCTACTTTCTCCCCGTTCCGCCGCACTTTCCTACCGTCTTCCTCCCGTCCATATCGCCACGATCCCGCACGCTCCCTGCTGCGCGGCGCCGGTCAGCGGCACCAGCTCGCCGGGCGCGTTGGCCGCCGTGGCGTAGATCTCGATCGCGGCAACCTGACTGACGTTCACGATGTCATCGATCGGGACCATGCCAAGGGGATCGGACGCTCCAGAGTTCCTGGCCCCACGCGGCCCCTCGGGCCGCACCATCTGTCCATCGACATAGATGGTCATCTTGCAGCCACCGCGTCCCATCAGGTAGAGCTGCGGCGACAGGCCACGCGTGCGGTTCGGGAAGACGAACCTCCGCCCCTGGAACAGGTCCGAGGTGCGCGCGCCCTGCCGCGACTCCAGCTCCTCGGGCGTGATGAACTCCCCGTTGAACGCGCCGCGCTGGGCGCGCTGCATCCGGTCGTAGAAGCCCGTCCGCTCGAGCGGCGTCCGCATGCCGCGCTCCGTCACCGTGACGGCAGCGAGGGTTTGCGCCGTCGGCGAGAGCACCACGTCGAATTCGCCCGTGCGTACCGTGCGCCCCACCCGCCCGAAAAACGGCTTGAGACCGATGCGGCGCACCTGCAGTCGCAGGGAATCCGGCGCCGCCTCCAGAAAGACGCGACCACTATCATCAGCCACACGCCCACGTCCGCCCTCCACTTCGACGAACGCATGCGCAATCGGCACGCCGTTGCTGTCGCGCACGCGCACCACCGCTCCCTTCGCCGGCGCGTCGGCCCGCACGCCGGCGAACCGCACGTCCACGCGCGCCGTCGTTTCGTTCTCGGCCATTCGCACGGTCACCCTGGGCGCCTTCCGCGTGCCATACAGCGCCGACAGCGTGAGCAGCCGCGCACTCGGCACGCCGCAGATTGAAAAGCTGCCGTCGCGTAGCGACGCCGTGCTCAGCCCCTGCGTCTGCCAGGTGATCTGCCCGCCGCCGCCCGTCCGATAGTCCTGCTGCCATTCGACGGTAACAATCACATCGGCCAGCGGCGCGCCGCGCTCGTCGAGCACAGCGCCGAGCAGGAGCCCCGAGGCGCCGCCCGGCGACGCGGGCGTGCACGCCGCGTCTGCGGGCGTCGAGTCCACCGGCGCCTTCGCCACCGCCTTCGCCGCTGGCGGCGGCTCCGTGCGGCCGTTGGTGTAGAGGAGATCCCTGCCGCGCTTGATCCACCACACTTCACCGCCGCGCACGAACATCCCCGCCGCACGCGGCGGCGCCGGCGGCAGCGTGATGCGCGGCATCAGGAGCTCCCACCGGTTCACGAACCAGATGCCGTCGGGGAGCCGGGTGAACTCGACCACACCGCCCGCGTCGAGGCGCTGGAGGGCGATGGGCAGTCCCTCGTACTTGAATTCCATGCGCCGCAGTTCGTTGGACGCGCGGTCGAGCCAGAGCGTCCCGCTCACGTCCACGAAGTTGCGCCTGAACTGCTGCGGCCTGAAGGCGAGACCGATCCACCCCGCGCGCTCCCCCGTGCCGTCGGTGAGCCCGAGGCAGTGCGACGACGCAAAAGTCTCCGAGAGGAGGACGTCGGCGTCGGGCGCGTAGTACGTGCGCGACGTCAGGTCGCTCTCCACGTAGCCCACCTTGGCCAGCGAGTCAGGAGGGAGACTCTGGAACGGCTTCACCGTGACGCCCTCCTTGAACTCGAGCTCGAGGTCGCCGATCGGCCGGTTCCCCATCGTGCGCGCCTGGCCGTAGACGCTGAGCCGCGACATCGGGTCGCCGTCGCCCGATTTCAGCGTGGTGCTCAGCAGCGCCTTGCGCGCCTCCTCAAAGACCGTCGCGACGTTGACCCCCGCCGTCCCCGTCTGTCGGCACGACGAGCTTGCCTCGGTGGTGACGGTTGCCAGCACGATCGGGTCGTTGGGCAGGACGGTGCGCATCTCGCGGCGCGCGCCCGCGCCGAGCGTGAACTCGCCGATCAGCACCGGGCGGTGCCCGATGCGCAGCGCGCGCAGGCGCACCGCGCCGGCAGAAACGTCGAGCGCGTAGCGGCCGCTGCCGTTGGTGATGGTGCGCGCGAGCACGCTGTCCTGCGCGCCGCGCGACGCCACGACGATGACGCCCGCCGCCGGCACGCTGTCGGCGCGCAGCAGGGTGCCCTGCAGCGACTGCGCCGCGGCGGAGGAAGCACCGACGAGCATCCACGCCGCGACGACGGCGCGCAGTGTACCCGCGACAACGCCGCGAAGCAGCCACACGCGAGACCTGCGCAAAGTGGTCACCGCCGCGGCCCCGTCCAGATCGCCACCAGCCCACAGCCGCCGTGCGACGCCGTGGGGATCAACTCGGCGGGCGCGTTGGCGATGCTCGGATAGATCTCAATCCCCATAATCGAGCGCCCGTCCACAATCTCATCGAGCGCGATCAGCGGAGCGTGGTCCGAGGATCTCCGTGACGCCCGAATCGACAGCGGTATCTCGCTGACATTTGCCTCCTGCGTCGTGTTCTTCACGTACTGTCCATCCACGATGATGTTCATCGGGCAGCGAGCGCGCCCCTGTACGATCAGACGCCGTCGCCCTTCCACGCTGAAGGACGCGATGCGCGAGTACTGCCTCCCCTGCAGAATCTCCGAGAGCAGGGAGAGGGGTCGAGCCTCGAGTTCCTCCGGCGAGATGAACTCGCCGAGCATGGCGGTCCTTTTCACGCGGTCCACCCGATCGTAGAACCCCGTGCGCGACAGCGGCGTCACCTGGCGCGCGACCACCCGCACCGTGTCCATAACCGCAGCCAGCGGCTGCAGCACCGCCTCATAAGTGTCGTCGCTAGCGCCGCGCCGCGCCCATCCGTCGAAAGGCCGGAAGCCGATTCGCTTCACGAGCACCGGCAGCGAGTCGCGCGCCGCCATCACCAGTGTCAGCGCGCCGCTCTCGTCGGCAATGCGGTACGGCGCGCCATCCACCGAAATCACCGCATACGGTACCGGCTGCCCGCCCGGCGTCTTCACGCGCACCGTCACAGACCGCCCCGACTGCGCCTCTGCCGTGACCGCCAGAAGCGACAACGCCGCAAGTAACGCCGCTCGCATCGGATGCCTCCGAGTTCCGTGCATCATTACAGGAAGATACGCTCTGGCGGCGAGCGACGGATAGCGAACGGCAGACGGCAGATGGCAGAAGGCGGACGGCGGACGGCGGACGGCGGACGGCGGACGGCGGACGGCGGACGGCGGACGGCGGCGAAAATAACAAAGGGGCGGCCAAAGGCCGCCCCAGTCAAAACCCCCTCTCCCCCGCACCACACCCTGTTCCCTTCCCCTGCACCCCACTCTGCACCCTTCCCTATCCAAGCATCTTCGCCTTCAAATCCCCCAGCCTCCGCCGCACCGACCCATCCATCACCGTATCTCCGACGCGCACAATCACCCCGCCGAGTATCGCGCCGTTCACCGTCACATGCGGCACGACGGTCTTCCCCAGCGCCTTGGAGAGCGATGCAGCAAGCGCCGAGCGGTCCGCATCGCTCATCGTGCGCGACACCGTCACCCGCGCGTGCACGCGTCCTTCCTGCGCGTCGCGGAGGTTGTTGTACTCCTGCGCGATCTCGCCCAGCGCCATCTGGCGGCCGTTGGTCACGACCTTCTGCACGAAGCGCACGAAGAGCGCCGGCGCCTGGCCCGTGAGGGCCTTGCCCAGCACCTCGTTCTTCTTGGCCCCGCTCACCTGCGGCGCCGCGAGGAAGCGCTTGAACGTCTCGTCGCGCTCGAGCGTCTCGGCGAGCCCGTTGATGTACGCGCCGTAGGTGTCGCGCGCATTCTCGCGGGTCGCGAGCGTCAGCAGCGCGTCCGCATAGTTCCGGCCGATCGCAGAGCTCTGCATCAGTTGGTCTCGATGGCCGAGAGGTACTTCTCGACGAGCGCGCGGTTGGAGGCGTCGTCGAGGTTCTTCTCGATCACCTTGCCGGCGCCGGCGATCGCCAGCTCCACCGCCTCGCGGCGGAGGGCGGCAATCGCGCCCACCTTCTCGGCTTCGATGTCGCGCTTGGCGCGCTCGATCATGTCGGCCTGCTGCAGCTTGGTCTGCTCCAGGAGGTCGGAACGCATCTTCTCGCTCGTCGCGCGGCCGTCGGCGATGATCTTCTGCGCGTCGGCGCGGGCGGCGTCGAGCTGCTGCTTCTGCTCGGCGAGCAGCGCGGAGGCGGCATCACGGTCGGCCTTCGCCTGGTCCATCGCCTCTCGCAGCGCCTGCTCGCGCCCTTCGACGGCGGCGAGAATGGGCTTGAACGCGAACTTGGAGAGGACGAAGAACAGCACCGCAAAGACCACGAGCGTCCAGAACATCAGGCCGCCCGTCGGTGACAGCAGCCCCTTGGGCGCCTCGCCCTCGTTGGCAAAGGCCGGCGCGGCGGTGACGGCGACGAGCAGCAGGGCGCGGGTCAGGAAGGAACGCATGGGCATCGGGAATCGAGGAGAGGGAGGAGCAGCCAGCCGCACACCCCGGGGCGTGCGGCCGGCCATACTGCCTAGAACGTGAACTTGCTCTGGATCAGGAACGTCACGACCACGGCGAACAGCGCAGCGCCTTCGATGAAGGCGGCGAAGATCAGCGCGGCCGTCTGGATCTTGGCGGCGACTTCCGGCTGGCGGGCCATGCCCTCAACGGCCTGACCACCAACGCGGCCGATGCCGAGGCCGGCGCCGATGATGGCGAGACCAGCGCCGATGCCGGCACCCATCATCGCCCACGCGCCCGTGTACTCCTTGGTGTATTCCGCAGCAGCCTGCAACAGGGGGAACATCATCGTCGTAGCTCCAAATAGTGAAGTGGTACAGCCTCAGCACCCGCAGCGGTGTAACCCGCCACCATCCGCCCTCGGACCCCGGGGCCCAGCGGAATTCGCCGGAGCAACCGTCCGGCTACCATCGGAACTGGTAGGTGAAGCCAATCCCGCCCTAAGAAGTACTGTTGTCTCTCTGTTGTCTCTCTGTTTTCTCTCTGTTGTTTCTCTGTCGCTCAGTGTGCTGATTCCCGCACCAGACCGATGAAGACTGAAGACAATAGAGTAAAGATGAACGCCTGTAGAAACGCGACCATCAGCTCCAGCATCATGATTGCCACCGCCATCGCAATCGGCGCCGGGGCCACGAGGTAGCTCTGGAACGTGAAGATCAGGCCGATGAGCGCGAGCACGACGATGTGCCCCGCCGTCATGTTGGCAAAGAGACGGACGGCGAGCGCGAACGGCTTGGTGAACTTCGACATCAGCTCAACGGGGCTCAGGATCAGCGACAGCGGCACGCGCATGTAGATCGGCATGTCGGTCGGCCAGAAGATGATCGTGTTGATGTACCCCTTGCCCAGCGCGCGCATGCCGGCGATCTCAATGACGATGAACGTCATGATGGCCAGCGTCGCCGTCACCGAGATGTTGCCCGTCGCCGTCCCCATGTACGGCACGAGGCCGAGCAGGTTGGCGATGAGGATGAAGAAGAAGATCGTCAGCAGGTACGGAACGAAGCCCTCGCCGTGGTGCCCGACGTTGGGGAGGATGACCTCGTTGCGCATGTAGAGGATCATGGCTTCGATGGCGCCGGCCACGCCCTTGGGCGGCAGTCCCTGCGCCGCGCGACGCGTGTGCGACCGCGCCGCGCCGACGAGCAGGATCACGGCGATCGTCGCGGCGATCCAGAGCATCACGACGAGCTTGGTCGGCGACGTGTCCACGTGGAACTTGCCGATCACCGGCAGCGGAATGTCGAAGCTCGGCCACCCCGAGGGGAGCGTCACCGCGCGCTGGAAGCCGTGCGATGCATCGAGCGACGGCACCTCCAGGTGCTTCCCGTCGGTGATGTGCGGGGTGATGATGTCAACGGCACTCGCCGCGCCCTCGGTTTTCCCCGCACCCCGCACCGGCGCGTGCTGCATCCCCGCCATCGAATCGGCGGCCACGGCGGGCGTGGCCACGGGAGCATGCTCCTGCGCCGCGAGAGGGGCGGCGGCAACGGCGGCGGCCAGCGCGATGGCGATGAATCCAGACTTCATGGCTTGAGAAAGACGGGTTCGATCAGCGTGGAAACAAAGAAGAACGCAGCCAGGCTCAGCAGGGCGGGCGCCGGGGGAAACCCCATCAGCCGCGTACCGATCAGCGCGTGCAAGACCAATGTCAGGAACCGCAGCAGCATCCCCGCGCCCCAGCCGGCAATCATGTGTTGCGGCACGATGACGCGAACGAACAGGAAGCCGATGATCTGGATGCCCAGCGCAATGCCCGCCGAGAACCAGACCGCCTGCTGGGCCATCGGGTCGGTCCAGAGCCGCGTGAGCAGCCAGGCCAGTCCGACGATCAGCAGCAGCGCCAACCCCGCAAACGCCAGGGTGCGCTTCACTTCCCCTCCTTGTCCAACCGGTCCTGCTCCTCTTGCCGCCGTTCGAGCGCTTTCAATGAGCGATACATGCTGTAGAAGGCCGCCGTCGCGCCGGTGAAGACTCCGAGGATCATGAACCAGGGCGAAGTGCCGAGCTTGCCGTCCACCCACTGCCCGATGTACAGGAAGAAGAGGATCGACAGCACGAACTGCAGCCCGAGCCCCATGAACTGGGTCGCCGGGCCGGACCCGAATGCCCCCTTCTTGAGCAGGGACTCGGCACGCTTGCGCGCGTCCTTCGGATCATTCGCCACAGCCTTAAAAAATATCGGCTTGTGAAATCTTTCGCAAGCGAAAACACCGCTCGAAACCGCTGGATTCCACTCTCGAACACGCCCCGTCGGCCGCCCCGCCGCGTGGACAACTCGTCCCAGCAGCCCTTGCCGCGAACCACAGGCGTGTCATTTGAAGTCAGGGATCGTCAGCACCGAATCAGGTCATTTTGACCGATCCACCAAGTATCAGCCGCACCGTGACTTGGCCCGTTACCTACGGTTTGACGGATCGTCAAGGTGTCAGTAAGTTGAACGGTACAATGGGTCGATCCCAATACCTTGGGATCACAAATGTTCCGCACATTTGGCCAAGCAAATGAACGGACGCGCCGCTTTTGTGATGTTGGCTGTCGCTGTGCTCGCTTTTGCGTGCACCCGTTCGCGCACACCAGAGTCGATCTCCACCACAAAGACGCCGCACAAGAAGGGCGTCGCCGTCGCCTCGGCGCTCGACGTCCGCGTGGATGACCGCGTGCACTTCGCGCTCCACGTGATGAACGAAGGCGATCGCAAGGTCGAGCTGAATTTCAAGGACGGCATGACGCACGACATCGCCGTGCTCGACGAGCAGGGGCGCCAGGTCTGGCGCTGGAGCGATGGCCGGCTGTTCACCGCCGCGTACCAGAACCGCGTGCTCGCCCGCGACGACACGTTGTCGTTCACCGAGTCGTGGAAGTCGCCCGTGCCGGGCCAGTACACGGCCATCGTGCGCCTCGTCTCGCAGAACTTCCCGCAGGAACAGCGCGTCGCCTTCGCCGTCCGCTGAACGAATCGCGGGCATCTGCGTAGTTGATTGGGCGCCCTTCCACACGGATGCGGCGCCCCTAGTTTTCCCCGCACCCATAACCCGCACCTCGCCCTGTTCCCTGCCACCCTGCACCATGCCTGATTCGCGCGACCTTGAGCTTCTCGACCGACTGAAAGTCGCGCATCGGGCAATTGCCGACGAAATCGGGCGTCGCATCATCGGCCAGCACGACATCGTCGACATGATGGTGTCGTCCATTCTCGCCGGCGGCCACGTGCTGCTCATCGGCGTGCCGGGGCTGGCCAAGACGCTGCTCATCCAGACCATCGCCGAGACGCTGGACTTGCAGTTCTCGCGCGTGCAGTTCACGCCCGACCTGATGCCGAGCGACATCACCGGCACCGAACTGCTTGAGGAAGACCACGGCACCGGCAAGCGGTCGTTCAAGTTCTCCAAGGGGCCGGTCTTCGGAAACATCGTGCTGGCCGACGAGATCAACCGTGCCCCGCCAAAGACGCAGGCGGCGCTGCTGCAGGCGATGCAGGAGCACACGGTGACGGTGGCGGGCAACACGTATCCGTTGCCGGAGCCGTTCTTCGTGCTCGCCACACAGAACCCCATTGAGCAGGAGGGGACGTATCACCTTCCTGAGGCGCAGCTCGACCGGTTCATGTTCGAGCTGCGGGTGGGGTATCCCACGCAGGAAGAAGAGGAGCGGATCGTCAGCACGACCACGGGGGCGGGCGAGGCGACGCTGCGCGCGGTGCTGAGCGCGGACGAGATTCGCGAGCTGCAGCGGCTGGTGCGCCGGCTGCCGGCGCCGCCGAGCGTGGTGAAGTTTGCGGTGGAGATGGCGCGCAGCACTCGGCCGGGGGAGCCCGGGGCCAGCGAGATGGTGCGCAAGTACATCGCCTTTGGGGCGGGCCCGCGGGCCGGGCAGTACCTGGTGTTGGGGGCCAAGGCACGGGCGGCGATGGACGGCCGGCCGGTGGCTGATTTGGACGACGTGCGGGCGATCGCGTTCAGCGTGCTGCGGCACCGCGTGGTGCTGAACTTCCAGGCCGAAGCCGAGGGCGTCGGGGTCGAGAAGATCCTGAATCTGAAGTAGCAGCACCGGCAGAATGACGCGGCTGTGACGCCGCCCGCTCATTTCCTCGCATGGGCCACGACGAGGCACACCTGCTGGTCGTACGCGGACTCGGGCGCGCCGAGGTGACACTCGGCGCGCTGTTGCTCGTCCCGGATGCCGGGATGCTCTTTCCGCTGGCGCTGGTGCTGGCCCAGCGCGCCGGCGAGCGAATGACGCGCGCCGAGCTGACGAGTCTGCTCTGGCCCGAATCGGACGACGCCGCCGGGCGCCACTCGCTGCGGCAGGCGCTGTATCGCCTGCGCCGGGCGGGGCTGCGGATGGACGACGACACCGACGACGTGCGCGTGGATCCGGCGTCGGTGGACAGCGACCTGTCCGGGGTCCTGCGGCACGACTGGCCGTACACTGCCGAGCCCGAGGCCATCGAACGCGCCGCGAGCATCCTCCCTGGCGTTGCCCCTTCGGAGGGGAGTCCGCTCGGGGAATGGCTCGACCAGTTGCGCGCACGGCTCTCGGCGCAGTATCGGCGGGCCACGTTGCATCGCATCGCGCTCGCCCGTCGCGAGGGGCGGTGGCGCGATGTTGACCACTGGGGACTCATGTGCCTGCAGGCCGATCCGCTGAACGAGGAAGCGACGCTGGCGCGCGCCGAAGCGACGGCGATGGTGGGCGCGAAGAACGCGGCGCTGGAGATCCTGGACGCGTACCTGCGCGAGATCGGTGAGCGCGCGAAGGTGATCGGGCTGCCGGCGCGGCTGTTGAAGCGGCGCATCTCGGAGCTGACCGACACGACGGGGCGGCGCGTGACGGCGACATCGGCGCCGTTCGTCGGGCGGCACGGGCTGCTCGCGCGCGGGCAGGATGTGCTGGCGCAGGCGCGTGGCGGCGAGGCGACGGTGCTGTGGTACGTGGGTCCGCCGGGGATCGGCAAGTCGCGATTGCTCCGCGAGGTGGCGCGCGCGGCGCGCATGGCCGGTTGGTGTGCGGTGCTGGGCGGGGCCCGGCCATCATATGAGGACCGGCCGTTTGCCCTGTTGACGGAACTGCTGCCGCAGTTGCTCGAGGCGCCCGGCGCACTGGGGGCTGACCCGCACGCGCTGACGCTGATGCGGCAGATGGGGCGGGCCGACACCGGCGAGGAGCCGTTGGCGCCAGAGGAGGCGCGCGGGCGGCAGTATGCCGTGTATCTGTCGTGGGTGGAGCTGATGGACGCCGTGCTTGGCGAGGCGCCGCTGGCCGTCTTCGTGGATGACGCGCACTGGGCTGATCCGCTCACGCTGCTCATGTTCGCGCGGCTGCTGGAGAGCCGCCCGGCCGCGCGCCTCGCGGTGATTCTCTCGGCGCGTCGCGTGCCGACGCGCGACGACGCCGCGGCGCAGCGGTTGCTGGGGGCGACGCAGGAGCGCATCGCGCCGTTGACGGACGACGAGATGCGGGCGTTCACGCAGGCAGTGGGATTGGGCGCGGAGGCCGAGTTCGAAGAAACGACGCGTCGACTTGGAGCCGCGAGTGGCGGCAATCCGCTCTTCCTGGGGCACCTCGTGCATCAGCATCAGACGCGGCGGGAGCATGCGCCGGTGCCGCCGGACCTCGCGACGCTGATCGACGATCAATTGCGTCAGCTGTCGCGACCGGCGCTGCGGTTGCTGCAAGCGTGTTCGTTACTTGGTCAGCATGCGACGCTGCCGCGGGTCGAGCGGGTGCTCGGCATGGAGGCGCCGGCGCTGGTGTCGCCGTTCGGGGAGCTCGATGACATGCTGGCGTTGCCGTCGGAGCCCGGTCAGCCGATGACACCGCACGACCTGTGGACCGACCGCGTGCGTCGCGGAATGACGGCGGGGGTATTCCGGAGCCTGGCCGTGAGCGCGGCGCGGGTGCTCGAGGCCGATGCGCAGGCGGATGGCGGCATCGAGATCTACTGGGACGCGGCGCGATTGTACCAGGAGAGTGGAGAGAAGCAGCTCGCGTACGCGACGATGATGAGGTGTGCGGAGTACTCGATGAGAACGGGGGCAGCGTCAGATGCGAGCCGCGCCTATGAAATCGCCGCAGAATACGCGGGTACTCCGATCGCAGCGTACGCCGCCCTGAGCGCTCGCACTCGAGCGCTGCAAGCTGATGAAGTCTGGGAGGATGTCCTTGATAACATTTCGCGTACACAGGCCTTGGATCTTGATTGGACTCCCGATCAATTGGCAGGTTTGGAGCTTGCTCGCCTGAACGCGGAATGGGGACTGGACTCTGAAGACAGCTCCATGCTGCCGCGACTTCAGGAACTCACAAGGGACGATCAACTGTCAAACAGTGCGAGACTAACAGCTGCAGTCCTTGGGATGGCCCTCTCGGACAATCGATTCGAAGCTGACGCGCTTCGTTGGTTCTACTCATCGATTGCTGGCCTCCGCGTCTCCGAAGCCGCCGATGAACTCGCGCTCCTCAAGTGCACTATCATCTTCGAGACGGCCGTCGGAGACCTCTCCAAGGCGGAAGTCGCGGCACAGGAGCTCATCAAGCAGGCACGGCGTCTTCAAGATGCCTCCGCAATGATCCGCGCACTGAGGTTCGCGCATTACCCGCCGCGTCGGCTCGGGCATTTTTCCCTCGCGCTCGAACGACTGCAGAATGCCCTGCAGATCGCAGAGCGATACAAACGGCCACATGCTCGAGCCAACATCATTGACATGATGGCTGGGCTTAATCTCGACTACGGCTTCTACGGCGATGCTATCACTCTGACTCATGCGGTGACCGATCGCCCGATGGCATTGGGGGGCGGCACTGTCCGTGAACGGTCAGTGCTAGACACGCGCGCCCTAGCGCTATGCCTCGCAGGCAGGTGTGATGCCGCGAGAGAGCTGGTTTCGGCACCTCCCCAGATCATGGCGCGTGGTGGCCGCCGCGCACACTTCATGAGCCTAGCCGCCACTTTGCTGGTGGCGACAAACGACGGGGACGCTGAGCTCGTTGAAGCATGCCTGGTCGAGCTCGATTCAGTGCGTGATCGGCTCTTTCGACACTCAGGCCCAGATGTGATTGCTGTCGCGTACGCTGCCGGACTGGCGAGCGCAAGAGGTCGGCGCGCTGCTAGCGAATTCGCGCGCTGGTATGCTTCCACCGCGCGTCGGGACCAGCTGCCGCTTCCCGCTCAGCTTATCGCGCTATTGGAGTCCTAGGGCGCTCGGAACTGCATCGAAGGTCGCGTCGCCAACCCGCTGTCCGGATCGACGTGGCTACCGTCCACGGGGTACTCACGCGACGCGATCTCAACCTCTAGGCACAACTCGCCCCACTTCTCCTTCGCGAGGAGCGCGGCACAAAGCCGCGGGTCGAACTGAATCCCGGCGACGCGGGCGATCTCGTCACGGACCTCATCGAGCGACCTAGGCGGACGATACGGCCTAATCGTCGTCATCGCATCTAGAGTATCCGCGATTGTGATCACGCGTGCACCAAGCGGGATGGCATCACCGGAAAGCGCGTCTGGATATCCTCTTCCGGACCAACGTTCGTGATGTCCTCGCACCATCGGGACCAGTTCGGCGAAATGCGTGACCTTTCCAACGAGAGCGGCACCCTTGGCAGAGTGCGTCTTCATGACTTCGAACTCGGGATCGGTCAGACGACCAGGCTTCCGGAGGATGGGGGCAAACTCTTCATGGATCTTGCCAACGTCATGAAGTAGAGCTGCTGTGCCGATCTGCTCAACTTTGCGTGCACTGAGGCCCGCGAGCCTGCCGATCACGCGACTGTATCGCGCGACTCTCTGAGAATGCCCAGACGTGTATGGATCACGAGCTTCAATAGCGGCCACCATCAACTGCAGCAGCTCTTCGTTGATTCGCTCCAGGTCGAACACGGTCTTATACAGCTGCCTGACACCAACCATTGGAAGTGCGAGCAGCGCAGACCACTTGTAGCCGAGCGTCGCGTACATGACCGCGAAGATGAGGACCAGCGGAAGCGCGAGAATGTCATTAATCAGCGTGCTCTTCGACGCGACGTATAGCTCTCGCTGAAATGACGTTCGGTTGACAATGGACAAGACGCCACTAACCACCGCCCGGTTGGTGGTCATGTACGTCGCGAACATTGCGATAAAGGCAACGATATTCAGGGGCGAATCGAGCAGCGACTCTCCGCCCACCGCGAGGTAGGCGAGAATTGCCAACGCCACAGCCAAGAGGTGCTGCGAGACGTTGAACAAGACTTTGATCGGCTCGCGGCGACTGATAACCTCAGCCAGGGCGACCGAACCGACAACGCAGAGCAGGGCTGCGCCATTCGGAGAGAGGGCGGCGATTGACAAGTATGGCAGAAACGCGATCGTCCCGATGCGGCCTGCACCACGCCGGTAACCGAGGAATTGCGCAAGCAAGCCAAACGCGAAGAAGAACGCTGCCGCGATCGCGTCCTTGCGATCCCACATGGTTGACGAGCGCACGACCTCCACGGTCGCGAGCAGCGTCAGCGCGCTGACCGCGAGTACGTAGAGGTGAGTTCGTCTCGTCGTTGGGTTCACAAAGGTCCTAAAGCAGTAAGGATCCCGTTCCCGCGATTCCGTCCCGTTAGCCCCACGTCAACGTATCAGCCAGGGCTCCCAAGAACCTCAAGATGTACAGCATTGTGAGTGTCACCTCCCTTTCGCAGAGTCACAGCTTGCGCTCGCAAGACCGTGCTGCCGCTTGGGTCGGCTTCGCTCATGGTGCACATGTGCACCGGTACCGCTCAGCTCACCTGCACCTGCACCTTCACGGGAACGGGAACCCCACTACAGTTGTCCGCCGCGCAGCACTCCGGCTAACCCGCCCGGCCCGCCACCCAACGGTTCGTTGCATCCAGCACCGCCAGTACCGCCGCGGTCTCCGCACTGTCCTTCACCTCGGCGCTGCCGGTCATCAGCGCACTCTCGCGCCCCAGCCGCACCGTCACCCCCACAAAGACAAACTCGCGGTCGAACGCCTCCACCACCTTGCTCCCCTCGAGGCTCATCCGCCGCTCCTCACCCTCGCTCTTCGCAATCGCCGCCAGGGCCGCGCGTGCCGCCACCTCCACCCGGCTGCGGTCGCTCTCCGCCCCCTCGCTCTCACCCACGTAGACCTCGTCGCCGCGGCGCAGCGTCACCTTGCACGTCACGCCCTTCGACCGCGACCCCCTGATCTCCACGTCTTCAAAGAGCATCGTCCGGCGCGGCGTCACTCCGGCCCCTGCCGACTCGTCCGCGGAGCCCGGCGTCGGCGCCGCCGCAACAGCCGCCGCCACCATCGCCGCGGCAATACCACCGCCAGGCGTCGGCCGCGCCATCGTCGTCGCCACACTCACCTTGCGGTGGTCCACCCGCATGCCGAGGTGCGCCATCAGCGCACTCTCCACATTGCGCACCGTCTGCTTGGGCTGCGTCTCCCCCGTCGTCAGCACGTGGATTGTGTCCACCAGCCCGCTCTCCGTGGCCACGATCCGCACGCTCACCACGCCCGGCAACGTGGCGATCAGCTCCTCGGCGCGCTGCAGCGGCAGCACCGAACCGGCAATCACCTGATGATCATCAGAATGCGCAGAGTGGCTCACGAGTCCCGCCAACGGAGGAAACTGCAATGAAATGATACACTAACTGACGCAAATATCCCGACTTCGAGGTATCCCTTCTTCGAAACGCCCGGTTGGATGCCTTAAACTGTTCAAGTTCTGAGCAGTCGCAAGCCCCTCGGCCGATTAATCGTCCGTGGTCCCCAGATCGTCCGGAACCCCGTACTCCTTCAGCTTGCGGTACATCGTCCGCTCGCCGATGTCGAGGATTTCCGCAGCTTTACGACGATTGCCGCGCGTCTCGCGCAACGCGGCCTCGATGGCCAGCCGCTCGATCTCGGCCATCGTCATCCCCGGGTTGATCAGCACGCTGTTGCTGGGACGGGCGACCCCCGGCGGTTCGATCCCCACCACGTCGAAGTTGGGAAGCAGACGCGGGTCGGTGGTGTGCAGCTGGTGGAGCACCCCGCGGTCCTCGTCCACCCGCCGGCGCAGCTCCTCCACCTGCATCTTGAGCTCCAGCAGCGAGCGCACAATGAACTCGAGCTCGCGCCCGTCGGCCTTGGCCCCCTCGCGCAGCAGCGCCCCCACCGGGATGGGGAGCAGGCGGTCGGCGCCGCCCTCGCGAATGCCCGGCGGGATGTCGGCCAGGCCGATCTCGCGGCCGTGCGCCAGCACCACCATGCTCTCCATCAGGTTGCGCAGCTCGCGCACGTTCCCCGGCCAGTTGTAGTTCACCAGCGCGTCCATCGCCTCGCCGCTGATGCCGTGGAACTCGCGCTCGTGCATCGTGGCAAACTCGTGCACGAAGCGCCGCACCAGCAGCCCGATGTCGCTGCGCCGCTCGCGCAGCGGCGGCAGGTAGATGCGCAGGACGTTGAGCCGGTAAAACAGGTCGGCGCGGAACTCCCCCGCCGCCACGTGCTCCTTGAGGCTGCGATTGGTCGCCGCAATCACGCGCACATCCACCGGAATGGCCTGCACCCCGCCGACGCGCGTCACCTGCCGCTCCTCGAGCACGCGCAGCAGCTTCACCTGCGTGCTCTGCGGGATCTCGCCGATCTCGTCGAGGAAGATGGTGCCGCCGTGCGCCAGCTCGAACCGCCCGAGGCGCCGCTCAGCCGCCCCGGTAAAGGCCCCCTTCTCGTGGCCGAACAGCTCGCTCTCGAGCAGCGTCTCGGGGAGCGCCCCCACATTCACGGCGATGAACGGCTTGTTGCGCCGAGGGCTGAGGAGATGGACGGCGCGCGCGACGAGCTCCTTGCCGGTGCCGCTCTCCCCTTCCACGAGCACGGTGCTCGTGACCGGCGCCATCTGCTCCACCTGCACCAGCACCTCGCGCACCGCGTCGCTCTCGCCCCACAACCCGGTGAGCGTGGCCAGGCGATGCCGGTCGAGCAGTCGCCGCACCGTCTGCGCCACTTCCTCCGGCGGCACCGGCTTGGTGATGACTTCGCTGAAGCCGATCTGCTTGAGGCGCAGTTCCAGCCCCGCATCCCCCACGTCGGCAAGCCCCACCATGGCGGTGCCCAGCCAGAGCTGGTCGCGCACGATGGCCACCGACTGCGCATCGAGCAGCGCCCCCGAAAAGACGATCACATCGGGGCGATGCCGCTGCACCGCGCCCGGGAGGTCGTCCATGGGCGAGACGACGAACGTCTCGACGTCGGGGACGCCTTCGAGGATCGCGTTCAGGCGGACGGCAGGTTCGACGTCGGTGAGTGTGATCAGGACGCGCATGGGGGGTGCAGACGGAGGACGGAGGACGGAAGACGGAGGACAGCAGACGGAGGACGGAAGACGCGAGCGACCATCCTCCGTCCGCCGTCCTCCGTCCTCCGTCCGTTACTTATGACTGCCATGCTTCCAGAACGGCATCTCCGTGATCGTCGCGGTCACCCGCTTGCCGCGCAGGTCGATCTCGATCTTGTTCCCCACCGCCGCGTGCGCCGTGGGCACATAGCACGTGCCGATGGGGAGCCCGCACGACGGGCTCATCGTGCCGCTGCACACGTTGCCGCTGGGCTGGCCGTTCACGAAGACCGGATAGCCGTGCCGCGGAAACGCCTTGTCGGCGATGGTGAAGCCGACAAGCTTGCGCGGCACGCCGGCCGCCTTCTGCGCCTCGAGTGCGGCCTTCCCCACGAAGTCGCCCTTCTTGAACTTCACGAGCCAGCCGAGGTTGGCCTCGAGCGGCGTGACCGTGTCGTCGATGTCGTTGCCGTAGAGCGCCATGCCCATCTCCAGGCGCAGCGAATCGCGGCAGCCGAGCCCGACGGCCTGCACCTGGCCGGTGGCCATGATCGCGTCCCAGATGGTGACGGCGTCCTTCACGTCATGGTACAGCTCGAAGCCGTCCTCGCCCGTGTAGCCCGTGCGCGAGATGATCATCGGCCCCACGCCGGCGACGTTGCCGTCGGTGAAGTGGTAGTACTTGATCGCGTCGAGGTCGGCGTCGGTGAGCGTGGCGAGGATCTCCTGCGCCTTCGGTCCCTGCAGCGCGAGCAACGCAATGTTGTCGCTGATGTCCTCGAGCGTGCAGTCGAACTTGCCCACGTACTGGCTGATGTGGGCGAAGTCCTTGTCCTTGTTCGACGCGTTCACGACCATCATCACGTGGTCGTTGCTGCGGAAGTAGACGAGGCAGTCGTCCACGAAGGTGCCGTTCTCGTAGAGGATCCCCGAGTAGTGCACCTGGCCGCTGGCGAGCGCGGCGACGTTGTTGCTGGTGACGTAGTTCACGAACTCCATGGCCTGCGGCCCGGTGATCTTGAACTCGCCCATGTGGCTCACATCGAACAGGCCGCACGCGGTGCGGACGATGTTGTGCTCGTTGGTGATGCCGCTGGGGTACTGGACCGGCATCTCGAAGCCGGCGAAGGGGACCATCTTGGCGCCAAGGGCAACGTGCTGTGCGAAGAATGGCGTCTTGAGCAGCGTGGCGTTTTCGGCAGACACGGCTGGGTACTCGCATCGGGCGCGGGGCCCGCGGTATGGGTCGGGAAGCGCACGGGGGTCGTCCCCCGTGCATGAATGCAATATGCCGAAGTGGCAGGAGCCTGGGTAGGCTCGTACCTTCTTGCTCCATGACCCAACTCGTTGAGCACGAAGCGCCGGCGTCAGCAGTTGCCCCGTACGCACGTGGAATACCCGCCGAGGTGGTGGCACGTGGCTTGGTGGGCCGGTTCATTCCGGCAAGCGTTGGGATCATGGGCGCGCTTGCACTCGTTTCCATTTACTCGGAACCGAGCGGCGCGGGAATCGTCCTCTCGATCATGGCGTTGAATACCACCAGCGTGATTGCTGGTTACGGCGCAGCGCTCGCCGTCATGCGACGATGGCTCTACCCCGATGCCGGCGTTGACGGACGCCGCAGCGTGGTCGCCGGCCTGTTCTCACCGCTCGCGTTGGGCATCGCGTCGGCGTTCATGCAAGGTGCGCAGAGGCCAACGCAGGCCCTGGCGAGCGTGCTCGCAGGCGCCGCAATGGCGTTGGTATTGTACTTCCCTTGGCTCCAGCCAACGCGCGGCAAGACCGCACGGGTGGCGCCGGACGACGCGGACAACTAGCGCACCGCGTCGATCGCCAGCACCGCAAAATCCTCCCCACCGTGCCCCGCGGCAATCAGCGCGTCCATGCGCGCCGCGAGACTGGGGAGGGCCGCCAGCGGGCGATCGCCCGCCGCCTCGATCATCAGGCGCACGTCCTTGCGCGCCATCGTCAGCTCGAAGCTCGGCGTGAAGTCGCCCTTCATCATGCTCACCCCTCGCGTCTGCACGATGTTGGCGGGGTCGAAGAAATCGAACAGCGACATCGCCTGCTCAGCGCTGACACCGGCGTTGCGCGCGATGCTCATGAAGTCGGCCATCACCGCCCCGGTGCCAATGAGATAGGCGTTGCCGATGAGCTTGATCACGGCGGCGAGGTCGGGGCGCTCGCCATAGTAGACCACCCGCGCCGCCTGTTTCTCGAGCGCCGGCTTCACGGCGTCGAACAGCGCCTGCGGCCCGGCCACGAGGATGTTCCCGCGCCCGAGCCGCGCCGCCGCCGGGCCAATGAACACGGGGCAATGCAGGTACTTCACGCCCTCGCCATTCAACCGCCGCGCGCGCTCCGCCGTGAGCGCCGGGAGCGTGGTGGTGTGGTCCACGATGATGGCCTGCGCGCTGAGCCCGGCACGGCAGTCGGCAATCACCTGCTCCACCGCGGCATCGTCACTCAGCACGAGATGCACGCGCTCGGCCCCCTTCACCGCGTCGGCCGGCGTGGCGGCCACCGTGGCGCCGAAGGCGGCAAGCGCCTGCGCCTTGTCGGCGGTGCGGTTCCAGACGGTGACGCGGTCGCCGCGGCCGAGCGCGGCTTCCACGAAGCCGGCGCCGAGTCGGCCGGTGCCGAGGAAAGCGATATGTGCGGGCATTGGGGTCTCGTGAATTGGCAGACCCCGATAATCTATCCGCGGAACCAGAGCCCGATGATGGGGATCATCAACGACGCCCAGGCGGCGAAGAGCCAGCGCGCCCGCGCACGGCGCTCCATTCTCGCTTCGAGTGCTGCCATGCGCTGATCCTCCTTGAGCTCGAACTGCGCAAAGCGCTGCTCGAGCTTCGCGTCGAAGCGCGCGAAGTTCAGCTCGTTGAGCTCACGAAGGTCGCTGCGGTAACTCGGCACGCTACACGATACGCTCGGCGCCCCCGCCACCGAAAGAGCCCGCCGAGTGCCGTTCGCTTGCCTTTGGACGCGCCAGCGGGTTGCTTCTACTGAATGTCGGCGCCCCCCGCTGCCTCCAAAACCAAGCCCTTCGACCGTTCCATCGTCGAGGGGCCGATTGTTGCCGCGGTCTGGCTCATCGCCTGGCCCAGCGTGCTGCAGAACCTCATCGGCGGCATGCAGGGCGTCATTGACCACGCGCTCGTCGGCCACCTCGTCGGCTACGTCGGCAATGCCGCGGTCGGTGTCTCGTTCCAGATCTTCCTCGTCGTCATCACCTTCATCATGTCCATCTTCACGGGGATGGGCGTGCTGGTGGCGCGGCACGCGGGGGCGGGCGACGCCGAGGCGGTGAACCACGTCTCGTACCAGGCGTTCCTCGCGTCGATGGCGATGGCGATCTTCATCATCGCGCCGCTGGGCTGGGTCTTGTCGCCGTCGCTGCTCGAGCTGGTGCACGCCACCCCCGAGGTGCGGCGCGAGGCGCTGCCGTACCTGCGCACGCTGTTCGTGGGCGGCTTCGGCATGATGATCTTCTTCATGCTCAATGGCGCGCTGCGCGCCGCCGGCGACGCCAAGACGGGGCTGCGGCTGGGCATCGTGCTCACCGTGCTCAACCTCGTGCTCAACATCTTGCTGATCCGCGGGCTCGGACCCATCCCGCGCTTCGGCACGATGGGGGCGGCGCTCGGCATGGTCATCGCGATGACGATCGCCGCCGGGTACGGCTTCTTCCTGATGTCGCGCGGCGGCCTGGTAATTCACTGGCACGCCGGCATGGACAAGTCGGTGGACTGGCCGGTGATCCGCCAGCTCTTCCGGTTTGGGCTGCCGGCCGGCTTCCAGGGGATCGTGATGAACCTCGGCGGCGTGATGCTGCTGCGCTTCATGGGCTCGCTTCCCGACAGCGGGCACGTGCAGGCGGTGTATGCCGTGGGCTACAGCGAGCTCTTCTCCTTCATCACGTGGACCTCGGTGGGGCTGATGGGCGCCGCGGCCGCCGTGGCCGGGCAGAACCTCGGCGCCGGCAAACCCGAACGCAGCGTGCTCGCCGTCCATGCCGCCAATCGCATGGGTCTTGGCATTGCGGTGGTCGTCGGGACGCTCTTCCTCGTGATGCCCGAGATGCTGTTCGCGATGTTCGGGATGCGCGACACCGCGAGCGTCGCGCGCGGCGTGGAGCTGCTGCGCTGGCTGGCGCTGTCGGGGCTGTTCATCACGACGGCGCTGACGTATACCGGCGGGCTGACGGGGACGGGGGACACGAGGGGCCCGCTCTACATCTCGATCATCGCGCAGGTGCTGCTCCCCATCGGCCTGCTCGAGGTGCTGAGCCGCACGACGACGCTGGCGCCGCACCACATCTGGATGGCAATCGTCATCGGGCACTTCACGCGGGCGTCGCTGACGGTGTGGCGGTTCCGGCTCGGGAAGTGGCGGGAGATCCGGATCGAGGCGCCTAAGCTGGCGTAGGGCTCGGTTCCGCCGGCAGGCAGACGTAAGGCTCGTTCCCGCCGGCAGGCCGGCGTAGCGTTCTTGACTAGTCTGGTCAGACTAGATATGGTGCGGGCATGAAGAAAGACCAGTACTCGCTGTACGAGGCCAAGGCCAAGCTGTCGGCCATCGTGCGCCGTGTGCGCGAAGGGCACACGGTGGTGGTGACCGTGCATGGCGAGCCGGCGGTGGAGATTCGGCCGGTGACGAAGAAGAAGCAGAGCTTCGAAGAGCGATACGCGGAGCTCGTTGCGCGCGGGGTCATCATCCCGGCCCGAAGCAAGCGCCGGACGTTCAAGCCGGTGGTTCACCGCCCCGGCGCCCTGAAACGATTCCTCGAGGAACGCGATTGAAGACGGCGTACGTCGACACGTCCTGTCTCGCGGCGATCGCCTTCGACGAGCGCAACTCAGCGGCGGTTCAGCGACGGCTCGCGAGCTTCGACGAACTCGTGGCGGCGCCGCTGCTGGAGGCGGAACTTCGCGCGGCGCTTCGTCGGGAGGGGAGCCAAGGCTCGTTGCTGCTCGACGAGTTGCTCGATCCGATTGTCTGGATCGCGGCAGACCGCGCCCTGAGTGCGGAGATCGCGACGGTGCTGGCCGCCGGTTACGTGCGCGGCGCAGATTGCTGGCATCTGGCGACCGCCCTGTATTTCTCTGAGCCCTCGGAGATCAGCTTCCTCACGCTCGACGCGAAGCAGGCCGAAGTAGCCCGCGCCCTCGGCTTCAAACGGTAGCGCATCCTACCGGTCGCTCACCGCTTGCACGCTGCACCAGGCCGATGGGCTCACGGCCGCGCCGCGCGGCGCCGGAGCATCTCCGGCCAGTTCAGGACCGCGATGATCCGCGCCGACTGCGCGGTCACCGTCTGCGCGACGGCGATGCGTCCCGTGCGCGGGTCGATGTCCCAGCCTGAGCCGAGCCCGTCGGCGGCCAGCACCGTGCGTTGCACGCCGATCGCCACGCCCTGGGAGGTGCGCACCTCGACGCGGTGGATCGTCTTGTCGTCGATCCCGCGGAAGAGCACGGCGCGGCCGTCCGGCTGCCACCGCGGGCGATGACCGCCCGATGCCGACACCTTCCAGCGATCGCCGGTCGCCGCGCGCGGAAAGGGCCGCACGTAGATCTCCAGCGCGCCGGACTCGTCGGAGGTGTACGCGGCAAACCGGCCGTCGGGCGACACGGCGACGTCCGACTCCGCCCACTGGGCATCGAGGAACGCGCGCGCCGCACCGTCCTTCACACCCGGATTGACCATGCGGACGTCGGCGGCGGCACGCAGATTGCGCGGCGAGCCACCGTCGGAGAAGACCAGCGTCGTGTCGTCGGGCCAGGCCGACGCGTGCTGGTCGCCACGCAGCCGCGCGACACGCACCGCCGGTGTGCTGCGGTCGATGGGCTGCACAAAGAGATCCTCGGCCTCGCTGTCGCCGCTCTCCGCCGTGAAGGCGATGTGCCGGCCATCGGGCGACCAGACGGGAGCATGCCCACCCCCCTCGAAGGTGAACTGCGCCAGCGACCCGGTGCTGAGGTAGTACAGCGACGTATGCCGGTTGGTGCCGCGCGCCGATCCCTCGGTGATCGCGAGGAGGCGCCCGTCGGGGGAGAATCGCACGTAGCTCAGGATGCGCGGGGCAATCGGAATGGTGTCGCGCTTCCCGCTGGGATCCTGGATGAGCAGGCGCGACTGCGGCTCGATGCCGGCACGATACACGAGCACGCCATTGTGCGAGACGTCGAATGGCGTGACGCTGCCGGCAGGCTCGAGGTCGCCCACGAGCGGAATCGGCGCGCCGACCACCTTGCGACTCGAGCGGTCGAACTTGATGGCAAAGAGTCCGCCTGCCGGATGTCCGTAGATGATGTAGCCGTTCTCGACGTACTGCCCTTCCGACGACTCCTCGAGGACGGTGAACGCGGTGTCCCTGGCGAGGTCGTAGAGCATGAGGCGCGAACCGGACTTCGTGTCGACGAACAGCACGCCCGATCCGTCGGGAAGGAGCCGTGGTGAGGTGGCGTTTGCGACGTTCGCGAGCCGGCGCGGCATCCCGCCGTCGGGGGAGATGAGGTAGAGTCCGCCGCCACCCTCAAAGACAATCTGCCCGTCAGCACCCCAGTGCGACCGCCCGGCCAGCACGCTGTCGCCCGCGACCAGCGCAATCGCCGAGCCGCCGCGCACACCGACCTTGCGCAGGCGTCCGTCCACATTGAAGGCGATCCAGTCGCCATCGGGCGAGAATGACGGCGATTCGCCGCCTCGCGTCCCCGGCAGCACGCGGAACTCTCGCTGGCCCGCGTCGCGCACAACGATGCCCGCGTCGGACTCGAAGGCGAAGACATCCCCAGTGGGCGAGACGCCGAAGCGGAGCAGGTCGGGCGTCTGCACATCGACATCGAGCGTGAGGTGCACCGAGGGGCTCGCGCCGGCGTCCTGCGGCGCACCGCGGCCAATCAGCCAGCCGACCGCGAGCGCGGCTGCCGCGAGGGCGATGCCGCTCACCGCTAGCGTACGCACCTTCGGCCAAGGCGCACGACCGACCGTTCGGCGGCCGGCGGCGCTTGTCGTGAGATGCGCATCCGCGTCGAGTGCGGCGCGATACTCCGCGGCCGTGGCGAAGCGGTCGGCCGGCAACTTCTCGAGCGCACGCAGCACCGCAGCTTCGACGCCCGCGGGAACCGACTTGCGCTGCGCGCCGAGGCCGCGCGGCTCCTCGGTCATCACGCGCGCCACGATCGCCTGTACGCTCGGGCCCGTGAATGGCGCCTCGCCGGCCAGCATCTCGTACGTCACGGCGGCGAGCGCGTAGATGTCGCTGCGGGCGTCGATCTGTTTCTCGCCCATCGCCTGTTCGGGACTCATGTACTGCGGTGTGCCGAGTGAGAGCCCCGTCTGCGTCATCCGCTGTCCGCCCGCGGTCTGCACGGCGAGGGCGATGCCGAAATCCGCCACCATCGCCTGCCCATCGTGCAGCAGGATGTTCTCGGGCTTGATGTCGCGGTGCACGATCCCCTGCCGGTGCGCGTAGTCGAGCGCGCTGGCCACCTCGCGCGCGATGCGCACCGCCTCGGCAATCGGCAGCTGTCGTTCCCGCTCGAGGCGGGCGCGCAGCGTCTCGCCGGTGACCACCGGCATCACGTAGTAGAGCAGTCCGCCGGCGTCGCCGCTGTCGAGGAGCGGCAGGATGTGGGCGTGCTGCAGCTTGGCCGTCGTCTTGATTTCGGCGAGAAAGCGGTCGCCGCCGAGCGCCGCGCCCAGATCGGGATGGAGCACCTTGATGGCCACATCGCGGTCGTGCTTGAGGTCATGGGCCAGGTAGACAGTAGCCATGCCTCCCTGGCCGAGTTCGCGCTCGAAGCGGTAGCGGTCGGCGAGGGCGCCTGCGAGCCGTGCGAGTGTCGATTCGTTCACGCGTCGTCCCGCGGCATCGAGCGGCTGACGACCACCGTGACATTGTCAGTGCCGCCGCCGTCGAGCGCGTCCTGCAGCAGCTGCTCAGCCGCCTGCCGGGCGCTTGTCATCGAGCCGAGCACTTCGGCGATGCGTGCGTCGGTGACGTGCTTGGTCAGTCCGTCCGAGCAGAGCAGGTGCACATTCCCCCAGTTGAACGGCAGGCGCGTGACAACCGGCACCGTGGTGTCGCCGCCGAGGGCGCTCGAGAGCACGTGCGCCATCGGTGTGCGCGCGGCAATGTCCTTGGACATCGCCCCCTGATCCACGAGGTCCTGCGCCATCGTCTGGTCGCGCGTCATCTGCATGAGCGTGCCGTCGCGCCAGACGTAGTAGCGCGAATCGCCCACTTGCAGCAGGTAGTAGGTCGGCCAGACGCCGATGTAGAGCGTGAGCGTCGTCGCCATCGTGCCGCGCACACCCTGCTCCTCGCGCACCGATCGAACGGCCTCATGCGCCCGCATGGCGGCCTCCTGCAGCAGCGCCTTGAACTCGGCCTCGTTGGCGTCGGCACCATAATAGACCGTCACGCTGCTGTGCACGTAGCGCATCGCGGCTTCCATGGCGGTTGCGCTCGCCTCGGCGCCGCCCACGCCGCCGCCCACGCCGTCGGCCACCATCACCACATACGCCATGCGCTGCTCCTCCGACGGGAGACGCCGCGCCGTGTCGGGGAGGTTCGTGCCGAGTACGTTGATGCGCCGGTGGAAGGTCGCGATCAGGAAGTGATCCTGATTGTCCTTGCGGACCTTGCCGGGGTGCGAGATGCCGTGGACGTCGAGTTCGTCGTCGCGCGGTTTGCGATTGGGGAAGGTGGATTGGGTCATGGCTTCACCTTGGCCTTGAGTTCGTTCAGCCAGTTGAGCACCACGACCGTCGGCAGCGCGTCGGGCCGGTCGATTGGCGTCACGACGAGGAAGCGCGAGCCGTCGGGCACGACGTCGTACCCGATGCTGCGCGCGCCAGCGAGCCGCGCGACGTCCTTCCGGCGAAAGAGCACGAACGGCGTTCCGACCTCGCCCGTGGTCGGATTGAGCGTTGCGGCGACGACGTCGGCGCCATTGCGGAAGACGATCTCGCGTCCGCCGCGCGTGAAGCGCGGCTGGCTGCCGCCGCCGGTGGACACCTGTCGCCGTCCACCGCGCCCGTCGAACGCGCGCACGAAGACCTCGCTCGACGCCTGCGGATTCTCCGCCTCAAACGCCACCCAGCGCCCATCGGGTGAGATGGACGCGCTCGACTGCGAAGACTCGCTCGCGTCAAAGGGGGCGGCCGCTCCAGGCCCGAGGGGCGCAACCATGAGGACCGATCGATCGCGCGACTCGCTGTACAAGACGGTCCGGCCATCCGCGGACACGGCAGTTGGCATCTTGTCGTATTTCGAGACGCGCACCGTATCGGCCTTTCCCCCGTCGAGGGGAAGGCGGCGCAGGTCGTAGACGGGGGTCTCGACGACGTGGACCAGCGCTCGGCCGTCAGGCATCCAGACCGGGCTGAAGGCGACGCCCTTTTCGTTGGTGAGCTGCGACAACGCGCTGCGCGTGCGATCGTAGAGCCAGATCTGCCACGACGGTTCGAGCTTGGTGAGGGCAATCCAGCGGCCGTCGGGCGAGATTCGTGGCTCGGCCCACTGTCCGGCCTCTGGCAGCGCCGGCTGCTCGGTGCCCGCCCGATCCACCCAGAGCACGCGACGCCGCACCGCCGACTCGGAGGCCTTGAGGTAGACCAGGGTGCCGGTCGGCGACACCGCGTACGCGGCCGAGCCATTGGTCGCCGACCAAACGACGTCAGAGAGCACGGGCACTTCGGGGCCCAGCACGCGGAGCGCCGACGGGTCGAAGGGAACGGCGAACACTGCGCCGTCGCGTGCGTACAGCAGGTGGCCAGTCCGCACGTATCGGCCGTAGATGGCGCCCTCCACCAGCACGGTGCGCTTGCCGGTGGCGTACTCCAGCGCCTCGATGCGCGATTGCGACATCGGCGTGGAGAAGGCATTGAAGATGAGCGCCTTTCCGTTCGGCAGTTCCTGCGGATTCCAGTGCGCGAACTCGCGGCGCGCCGTGTCGAGCGCGGTCAGGCGTACCGCTGCGCCGCCGGAGGCGTTCACGCGCCAGAGTCCCAGCCCCGGTTTCAGGTAGACGATCGTGCCGTCCGCGCACCACGCCACGGACGCGTTGGCAGAATCGGCGACGAGTTTCGCCGGTCCGCCTGCCACCGGCACCTTCCAGAGCTTGCCGCGCGCCCCGAACGCGATCCACTCCCCGTCCGGCGAGAACTCCGGCGTGGTCGCGCCGGCGGTGCCCTGCACGACGCGGACCGTCGGCGACGAGAGGTCGCGCACGACCACGTGGTCCACGCCCGCCGAGTCGGGCGCGACTTGCGCGATCGTGCGTCCGTCGGGTGAAATGGCGACAACGGCGTTCTGCAAGCCACCTGGCGCCAGCCGCAGGCCGAACTCCACGCGAGCGCCGTCGATGTCGCCGCGTTCGCTGAGCGCCCAGAGCGTGACGGCCACGAGAACGACTGCCACACCTGACGCGGCGATGGCAACGCGACGCCACGGCAGCGCGCCGTCGACAGCGGCCGACGCTCGCGCCGCGCGCGCCGCCGACCCGTGCGAAGACGTCGCTCCGTCGAGCGCCGCGAGGAACTCCGCCGCCGAGGAGAAGCGGTCCGCCGGGAGCTTCTCGAGCGCGCGAAGCACCGCGTCCTCGACGTTCGGCGGCACCGCCTTGCGCTGCGCGGCGAGTGCACGCGGCTCCTCCGTGAGCACGCGCGACACGATGGCTTGCACCGTGGGTCCGGTGAAGGGCGCCTCGCCGATGAGCATCTCGTAGGCGACGGCGCCGAGTGCATAGATATCGGCGCGCAAGTCCACCGCCTTCTCGCCCATCGCCTGTTCGGGACTCATGTACTGCGGCGTGCCGAGCGAGAGCCCTGTCTGTGTCATCCGCGCGCCGCCCGCCTGCTGCACGGCCAGCGCGATGCCGAAGTCCGCCACCAGCGCGTGGCCGCCCTGCAGAAGGATGTTCTCCGGCTTGATGTCGCGATGCACGATGCCGAGCGCGTGCGCACTGCCGAGCGCATCGGCCACCTCGCGCGCAATGCGCAACGCGTCGTCAATGGGGAGCTGGCGCTCGCGCTCGAGGCGCGCCCGCAGCGTCTCGCCCGTGACGTACGGCATCACATAGTACAGCAGCCCATCGGCTTCGCCGCTGTCGAGGAGCGGGAGAATGTGCGGGTGCTGCAGCTTCGCCGTGGTCTTGATCTCGCTGAGGAAGCGCTCGCCGCCGAGCGCGGCGGCGAGTTCCGGATGCAGCACCTTGATGGCGACGTCGCGCTCGTGCTTGAGGTCGTGCGCAAGATAGACGGTGGCCATGCCACCGGCGCCAAGTTCGCGCTCGATGCGGTAGCGGTCGCGGAGCGCCGCGGCGAGGCGTTCCATGACGTCGCTCATTTCGGTTGCGCCGCTGTCAGCCGCCGCAGTTCGCCAAACCAGTTCTGCAGGACGAGGTGCCGTGCCACGGGGGTCTTGCCGCCGCTCACGACGGACGCCAACGCGACGCTCGCCTGCGTGGTCGCCACGGCGGCCACGAACCGCCGGCCATCCGGATGCAGGTCCCAGTTCGCGACGCCATCCATGTCCAAGACGGTGACGACTTCGGGGGCGGCCACCGCCACGCTCGGCGTGCGCGTGATGCGCACGCGAAAGAGCGTGTCGTTCGGCGCCCCGATGCGCCAGAAATAGACCGCGCTGCCGTCAGGCGACCAGCGCGGAGCACTCGCGTCCCCGCGCGACAGGTTCCACTTGCCCTGCGGCACGGGGTAATCGCGCATCCAGAGCTGGTTGATCCCCGTCTCGTTCGACAGGAAGACGAGGAACTTCCGGTCGCTCGACAAGCGCGGGTTGGTTTCGCTGAAGGGCGTCTGGAGGTACGACACCGCTGCCGCGCCTGAGTCTGCGCCGATCGTGAAGATATCGCTTGACCGCCCCGGGGTCTGCGTCGTGTAGAGCATCGTCCGGTCGTCAATCCACTGCTGCAGGCTCGTCTCGCCGGAGCTCGTCGTCGTGATCCGTCGCTCGGCGGCGCTGTTGTCGGCCGGTTTCACATACAGCTCCTCTCGGCCCGGCGGCAGCTGCTTGTCAAAGGCCAGGCGTTTGCCGTCGGGCGACCAAGCCGGTTCGTCGTTGTCGCCGTCAAAGGTCATCTGCGTGTAGGTGCCCGTGACGAGATCCACCGTGAAGATGTCGGTCTGGCCGCTGCGCGACTCGGAGACAACTTCCATGGCGATCACACGGCCATCGCGCGAGAAGCGTGGCAGGGCGTGGCGCGCGCGCGGCAGGCGCACGGTGTCGGCGCCGCGCCCTGGGTTGAAGATGACCAGGTCGTTATACGACCCGCCGCCGCTGCCGTCCGCATCATACTGCACGAGGACACCGGCATTTGACACGGCGTAGCCGCGTGTGCCAATCGTCCCACCGACGCGCTCAAGAACGCGCGCCGGCGCCCCGGTGACGCGATGCTTCTTCAGATCGAACCGCACGGCGAACAGGCCGCCCTCCGGCGCGCTGTAGAGCAAGTGGCCGGTGGGCACGTAGATCGGCGAACGGCCGCTGGGAATCAGCGCAACCGTGGAATCCGATTTGAAGTCATACAACATCACGCTGCTCCCGGACGAGAAGAGCACGCCCGATCCGTCGGGGAGGAGGAACGGCAGCCGCCCAACGACCTTCGGCAACGCCTTGCCATCGCCTCCGGAGGACGAGACGATGCCATTGCCCGGGGGGCCGGAGAAGACGATGCGTCCGTCGTCGCCCCAGTGCGGCGCGTAGGGATCCAGCACACCGCCACTCACCAGCGTCACCGCCCCGCCACCATTCACGTTCACCTTGATCAGCGATCGATCGGTTGTCCGGCGGAAGGCGATCCACTGGTTGTCAGGCGAGAAGGTGGGGTGGGACCCGCCCTCCGTGCCGGGGACCTTTCGGAAGTCGGCATCGCCGTCCAGATGACGCACATAGATGGCGGGGTCATTGCCCATTGTCCCGGCGACCGCGATCATCGCACCATCCGGCGAGACGGCGAGGTGGCCGGGCGCCGCCGGGACGAGCGCGCCAAACGTGAGGTCCATCCGGCGAAACGGGGGCTCTGGAGTCCGCCGCATCCACCCTGCCGCCGCTGCAACTCCGGCCAGAGCCACGAGCGTCCAGGCTGCCATCATCGCGCGCCGTCCGCCGAACCAACCCGCCGCGGCACCGGCGGGTAAGGCGGCGGTGAGACCCCCCGCCGAGGTCGCGTACGAAAAGCCCTCGCTGCCGAGCGCGTCACTGAACGCCTTGGCGCTTTCAAACCGGTCGGCCGGCAACTTCTCGAGCGCCCGCGACAGCGCCGCCGCCACGTGCGGCGGTACCGACTTGCGATGCACCGTCACGGGCTGCACCGACTCGGTGATGATTTTCATGATGATCTGCTGCGCCGACGCGCCCACATGCGGCGGGTTGCCGGTCAGCATCTCGTACAGCACCGTCGCCAACGAGTAGACATCGGCGCGCGGCGTGAGGTCCTTCTCCGCCGTCGCCTGCTCGGGGCTCATGTAGTGTGGCGTGCCGAGGCTCAGGCCCGTCTCGGTCATCCGGCCGCCGGCCGCCGCGCTTACCGCCAGCGCGATGCCGAAGTCCATCACCATCGCGCGGCCATCGTGCAACAGCAGGTTCTCGGGCTTGATGTCGCGGTGGATCACCCCGTGGCGATGCGCATAATCGAGGGCGTCGGCCACCTCGCGCGCGATGCGCACCGCTTCGTCCACGCCGAACTGCGTCTCGCGATTCAGCTTCTCGCGGATCGTCTCGCCCTGGATATAGGGCATGACGTAGAACAGGAAGCTGTCGGCCGTCCCCGAGTCGAAGAGCGGCAGGATGTGCGGATGCTGCAGCGCCGCCGTCGTCTTGATCTCCACCACAAACCGCTCGGCGCCGAGCACCGCGGCGAGTTCGGGTTTGAGCACCTTGAGCGCGACCTTGCGGTCGTGCTTGAGGTCATCGGCGAGAAAGACGGTGGCCATGCCGCCCGTCCCGAGCTCGCGCTCAATGCGATAGCGGCCGTCGAGGGCGGCGTTGAGCCGGCTCGCGATGTCGTTGGTCATGCTCGTGCCTGTTGCGGCACCGGCGCCGGCGGGGGGAGCTCTCTCAACAGAGGGGGGGCCTCGGTCGCGGAAGCCCCAATAGTATGGAACGCGGGAGGACCGCGCCAGAAAGCGGATCCCCTACCGTTGGATGGCGGGGTCCTGCAATGTACATGTACTTGTATTCATGTATTACATGTATTATGATTGTTTCATGCCCAAGCGCACTCCCGTGTCTCCGCCGCGCGTTCGCGAGCCCGTCCAGGTCTACCTCGAGGCCGACGACAGTTCGCTCCTCGCGCGCCTCGCCGCCACGTCGGGCCTTTCCAAGGCCGAGGTGATGCGCCGCGGCATGCGCGCCTTTGCGCGTGAGCAGGACGTCGAGAGTCCCATGCTCCGCTTCGTGACCGAGAGCGGCGCGGGCGAGTGGCCGGCAGGGGTGGCCGTGGACCACGACGCCGTGCTCGCCGAGGCCTATGTGGGCCGCCGCGGCAAGACGCGGTGACCGGCGCCTTCCTCGACACGTCGGGGTGGTTCGCCGCCCTGAGCCCCAAGGAGGCGCGGCATCGCAGCGCGCTGGCCTCGTACAAGAGCCTCATCGAGTCGAGGGCGCGACTGGTCACCACCAACCTGGTGGTGGCGGAGATGCAGATTCTCATCTCCCGGTTCCGGGGCGCCGCGGAGGGGGTGCGGTACCTCGACAGCCTGTACCAGGACGTGTCGCACGAGGTCGTCTTTGTGGACCGCGACACGGAACGAATGGCCGTCGACCGTTGGCTTCGGCGCTTTACCGACCAGCGCCTCAGCCTGGCCGACGCCGTGAGCTTTGAGGTGATGAAGTCGCGCCGCCTCCGGCACGCGCTCGCCCTCGATACCCACTTCGAGCTCGCGGGGTTCGAACTTCTGCCGTAGCGCGCGCGTATAGTGTGTGGCATGCGCACGCTCCGGATTCTCTTCACCCTGCTCCCGTGGGTGGTCTCGCTGCTGCGGGACCGCCGGCGCTGGGTGCTGTGGGGAATTCCTGAGCGCCGCACGCCCGCGTTCCACCGGCGGCGCGCCGAGGGGATTGTCCGCGACATCGCGTCGCTGGGGCCGACCTTCATCAAGCTGGCGCAGGTGTTCGCGGCGCGCGCGGACCTCATCGGCGAGCCGTACATCAGCGTGCTGGGCACACTGCACGACCAGGTGCCGGCCGTGCCCGTGGCCGCGATCGAACGCGAGATCGTCGCCGCCTACGGCCAGGCGCCGGAGGCGCTCTTCGAGCGCTTCGACCGTACACCGGTGGCCGCCGCCTCACTTGGGCAGGTGCACCGCGCGCAGTACAAGGGGCGCGACGTGGCGGTGAAGGTGCTGCGCCCCGGCGTCGAGCAACTGGTGCACCAGGACCTGATCATCGCGCGGCGCATTCTTCGATGGGTGGCTCGGCAGTGGCCCAACCCACATGTGCACGGCGTGCAGTCGGTCATCGAGGAGTTCTCCGACCGTATTCATGAGGAGATGGACTTCCGCCTCGAGGCTGAATACGCGACGGAGATCCGGAAGAACTTCGAGGCGGACGACCAGGTGATCGTGCCGGCCATTGTCCACGAACTGACGCGGCAGCGTGTGCTCGTGCTCGACTTCATCGAAGGGCGTCGCATCGACCGGCTCGAGGTCAGCGAGGACGAGGCGAAGCGCATCACGGCCGTGCTGGTCGAGATGTACGTGCAGATGATGCTGATTGACGGGCTCTTCCACGCCGATCCGCACCCGGGGAACCTGCTGGTGTCCGCCGACGGCCGCCTCGTGCTGCTGGACTTCGGCATGGTGGTGCGCGTCGCACCCGAGACGCGGCTGCAGCTCATTCGCACCGTCCTCGCCGCCGTGCGCCAGGACGCGGACGGGATTGTCGCGGGCTTCACCGCGCTGGGGCTGATCGCCGACCACGCCGACATGGGGGAGATCCATCGGCTGGTGCAGCTGCTCCTCGACACCGCCTACCGCCAGGATACCACGACGCAGGACCGCATCAAGATGATGCTCGCCGACCGCGTGATGCACGCGCTGTACGATTTCCCCGTCGTGCTGCCGCGCGACATGGTCTACTTCGCGCGCACGGCGTCGCTCATCGAGGGCGTGGGGACGCGCTACGACCCGTACTTCCAGGCGATCCCAGTGGCGTCACCGATCGTGCTGCGCATGCGGTCGCGCATCCTGCGCTCGTTGGGAGAGACGCCGGCGCCGAGTGTCGCGGAGATTGCGACCATCGCGGGATTTGCGGTGGGGCGGCTGTGGAAGCGACTGAGAGGCTTGGCGCAGAGTGCGGCGGAGGATGGCGGAGAACGGCAGAGGACGGCGGAGGACGGCGGAGGACGGCGGAGAACGGCAGAGAACGGCGGAGAACGGCAGAGAACGGCAGAGAACGGCA